>Ga0256840_1001875_pt1 | contig 19049 bp, 11 predicted proteins | sample 355202metaG_FD_185969 | JGI IMG/M metagenome (GOLD analysis project Ga0256840, IMG submission 185969) | Hydrothermal vent microbial communities from Mid Atlantic Ridge, Atlantic Ocean - 355-202 | ecosystem: Environmental > Aquatic > Marine > Hydrothermal vents | place: Atlantic Ocean: Mid...
GATATTTTTCTGGCTCAATAAATATTGTCGTACTGTAAATATACGAAATAAAGCTGATAATCATTAAAGCCAGTGTTAATATTAATGTAGTTGTCGTTTTCAATTGCTTATAAAAGATTTTATCTTTGATTTCAGCTATCTGTCTACGGCTAAGTTCATGGTCGTTCAACATGTATGTGAGGAATACTCTCTGCGCATATGCTTCGCGGAACACGAATACCACAAATATAGCAAAAAGTGCGTATTGTGTGTAAAATGATAAAATCAAAGTCACTAAAATTGTTAAGAGAGATAATGATACGAACTTATTATCCCAATATCTCTTATAATAGCGAATGACCGCTGCTTTATCTCCTGCATTTAAGTTCCAACTGTTAAGTTGATTATGCTCTGCACTTAAAAACTCATGTGTAATACTATCAAGTGCCTGTTCGCAAGAGAATTTATATTGCTGCTGTTCTCGCTTTGCTTCCAATCGCCGTTGCGCTTGGATTTGTTGACTTATATCACTATTTGAACCTTGATACGGATTCTGTACTGAATATGGGCTACCATTTGAGTACGGACTGTTGTTTGAGTATGGGTTGTGATTATTTTGCATTTTAATTTCTCCTTACATAATTTTTTTGTTATTGTTTGCAATATAGTCAACAACAGTATCTATGGGGTACTCCACAGGTGCATTCTTTGCTTTGCCTAACTTTTTATATTCGAGATATAGTCCTTGTACTTTCCATCTATCAATTGTCGCCACTGATTTTCCAAGAATGGCGGCCACCTGTTTACGTGAGAGCAAAAAAGCTCCATATTTTTGGTAAATCAAACTTCGAATTTCTTGTTTGTTCATAGGTATGTCCTTGTAAAAAAATTTAACTTGTAGCTACTTGTTTGGAAAAGTATAGACAAATAAAATCACAAAGAAAAGCCTAAAATAAGGGGATCGAAAGGGGATTAAGCGGTGAATGTAGTTATATGTAATTATTTGTAATTATATGTAGCTATATGTAAAATCAAGTAAAAAAAGAAGAATTTTCCAAGTTATTACTTTTTGTAACAACGTGGAAAATTGGAAGAAATTATTTTATAGTTGTTAGTTCTTCTGCAATTAGTTCAGCCTGCTTTAGCACTGTCTCTGTAGCCAGCTTTTGCATATCAGGTGGATAACCAAACTGTCGTAAAGTTCGTTTTACGATAACTTTTAGTTTTGAGCGAACACTCTCTTTTATCGTCCAGTCTATAGAGGCATTGGCTCGTACTCTCTCAGTGAGTACAACTGCTAGTTCACGAAGTACTTCTTTTTCCATAACATCTTTAGCACTTTCATTATTTGCAATAGCACTATAAAAAGCATACTCAAAATCAGTTAGCCCCATAGCCTTTGGTTCTTCATCCATTTTATGAATATCTTTACTAAGAGCAATCAGCTCCTCTATAACTTCCGCCGCTGTAATTATCTTGTTGTGGTATTTTTTGATAGAACCTTCCAACATCTCCATAAGAGATTTACTCTGCACGAGATTTGTTTTTTGTCTTGTTTTTATCTCATCATTAAGTAGTTTTTTCAGAACTTCAAGGGCGATGTTTTTATGCTTCATACCTTTTACTTCCATTAAAAACTCTTCATCAAGCACTGAAATATCAGGTTTTTTAATCCCCGAAGCATCAAATATATCTATAACTTGTTCCGTTACAAGTGCTTTGTCTATTACTTGTCGTATGGTGGTTTCTAACTCTTCATCTGTTTTGCCACTACCCGAACTGTCAAACTTCACAAGCCGTGCTTTTACAGCTTGAAAGAAAGAGATTTCATCTTTTACATCCATTGCCTCATCGTGAGGAACTGCAATGGCAAAAGCTTGAGAAAGTGCTGTTACTTCATTTATGTATCTTTTCTTACCGTCTTCAAGCCCTAGTATATGCTCCTCAGCTTCAAGAATAAGAGATAATTTTTCTCGTGTATCTGCTTCAAAATAATTTTCATACTCAAAACCATGATACATCTGAGATACCACTTCTAGTTTTTCTAGCATAAGTGCCACTGCTTGTTCTTGTGCTAATGCAGGGTCGCCTTTTCCTCCACTGTCACTATAAAACGAAAGAGCCTTTTTTAAATCACTAGCAATCCCAAGATAATCAACAACAAGTCCAGCAGGTTTATCTTTATAAACTCTATTTACTCTCGCTATGGCTTGCATGAGATTGTGTCCTTTCATAGGTTTATCTATGTAGAGTGTGTGCATAGATGGAGCATCAAACCCTGTAAGCCACATATCTCGCACTATTACAAGTTTTAACTCATCATTAGGGTCTTTCATACGGTTCGCCAAGTCCCGTCTTTGTTGTTTAGTGGTATGGTGCTTTGAGAGTTCTGGACCATCACTTGAACTCGCTGTCATCACAACTTTTATAACTCCCTTAGTCAAATCATCACTATGCCACTCAGGCTTAATTTTGATTATTTCATCATAAAGTTTAACCGCTATTCTTCTACTCATAGCAACAACCATCCCTTTACCATCAAAAACTTCTTGGCGTTTTTCAAAGTGTAAGACTATATCTCGGGCCACCTCTTTGACTCTGTTTTTACTTCCTATAAGAGCTTCAAGTTGAGTCCATTTTGCTTTTGTTTTTTGTGTTTCACTTAAATCATCAGCTCCAAGTTCATTATCTAACTCTTTGACAAGTTTTTTGCCCTCATCACTCAAAGTAATCTTAGCTAGCCTACTTTCATAGTAAATCTTAACAGTAGCACCATCTTCAACAGCTTGTGAAATATCATAAATATCTACATAATCACCAAATACAGCAGGAGTATTTACATCACTACTCTCTATAGGAGTTCCTGTAAATCCAAGATAAGTTGCATTTGGCAGGGCATCTCTTAAGTACTTCGCAAAACCATAAACAATCTTTTTACCTATAACATTTCCATCTTTATCTTTTTCATCAACTGTTTTAGGTTTAAACCCATATTGTGTACGGTGTGCTTCATCGGCTAGAACTATAATGTTTCTTCTATCTGAGAGTTCATCATACACATTCCCCTCTTCGGGCTGAAATTTTTGGATGGTGGTAAATATAACTCCACCACTAGCCACTTTAAGCAGTTTCTTTAAATGTTCCCTATCGTTTGCTTGTATAGGTTCTTGTCTTAAAAGTGAAGCAGAACTCGCAAAGGTATCAAAGAGTTGGTCATCTAAATCATTTCTATCTGTAATAACAAGTACGGTAGGATTATTAAGCGCTAAAACAATTTTTCCCGTATAAAAAACCATAGAGAGGGATTTTCCACTCCCTTGTGTATGCCAGATAACACCACCTTTTTTGTCTCCATTTTCACTACTGGCTTTTATAGTCCTCTCTACTGCCTTGTTTACCGCATAGTATTGATGATACGCTGCTAGTTTTTTAACAGTTTCTATGGTAGTTATGCCCGTTTTAGAGTCCTCTTTTGTATTTTTTTCATATACTATAAAGTTACGAACTAAGTCTAAAAGAGTTACGGGATTTAACATCCCTGTTATCATTGTTTCAACTTGTGAAATAAGCTTTGAAGCTTCACTTTTACCATCAGCACTCTTCCAAGCCATAAATCTTGTAAGACCTGCACTTATGGTTCCTGCCTTTGCCTCGAGTCCATCACTGATAATACAAAAAGCATTGTAAGTAAAAAGAGAAGGAATAACACTTTTGTAAGTTTGTATCTGCTTATATGCTGAACCAATAGTAGCATTTTCATCGATTGGATTTTTCAACTCTACCACAACAAGAGGCAAGCCATTGATAAAAAGGATTAAATCTGGTCGTTTGTTGATACCGTTTTCTATGATGGTAAATTGGTTTGATACTATAAAATCATTATTACTTACATCATCAAAATCTATAAGCTTCACTATCTCTCCACGAGTGACACCATCTTTTTGCACTTCAACCGTTATACCTTCTGTAAGTATTTTATGAAAGGTCTCATTGTCTGCTAAAAGCTCTGTTGAGTGGAGTCTCTCTATCTCCTTTACAGCATACTCTATGAGGTCGTAATCTAAAGTGGGGTTAATAGCAGTAAGAGAGTTTATAAGTTTTTCTTTGAGCAACACATCTTCAAAAGATTCTCGCATGGGAGTATCACTATCAGGTGCTATGCTTGGTGCATAGATATACTCAAAGCCTTGTTTTTCTAAAAGCTCAATGGCGAAAAGTTCTATCTCGTTTTCGGTGATTTTATTACTCATTTTTTCTCTTTTAACATTTTAGCTGTGCTATCTATCTGTTTAATGAAATCCTCTTCAACTTTAGAGAGTTCATTTTTTGTTTTCTCTTTATATGCCAAATACTCATCTTTAGCTTTTTTCATAGCCTTATCATGAGATATTTTACCTGCATGAGTGAGTATTTCTTTACCTGTCATCTTTAAAAAGTCATTAAGCCTCTCTATCCAGTCTTTCATATACATTGGAGTTTGACTCATCGCCTGAAGTTCTGCTATCTCTATGTAAGCTGTGACAATACGATTAAGTACATTGAGTTCATCTTCATTGAGGTAGTTTTTTGCTGTTTGTATCTCTTGTTTCGTCGGCTTTGCACCTTTAAAGTTTGTTAGCCCCATATTCTCTTTATTGCTGTCCGCTCTTTGATAGATTATTTCTGCTGCTGTATTTCCATGAGCTGCCCAATGCATTTTGTTTTGCACGGTTTGAAAAAATTGCATAGAAGTTTCAGCTTTTGGGTCGTAATCTATACTTGTGGCATAAATATCAAGCACTTTTCGCCAAAACACTTTTTCACTTGAGCGAATATCGCGAATACGAGCGAGTAACTCTTCAAAGTAGTTTCCACCACCAGCCTCTTTTAAAAGCTCATCGTTCATAGTAAACCCTTTTACTATATACTCTTTAAGCCTCTGCGTTGCCCACTGACGAAACTTTGTACCTTGAAGTGATTTTACTCTGTAACCTACCGAGATGATGACATCAAGATTATAATAATTTGTAGGTTTTGTAGAAAAATCGGAATTTCCGATTTTCTTCAAACTCACCTCTTTTTCAAGTTCACCCTCTTTGTAAATATTTAAAATATGCTCATTTATCGTTGAACGGCTTTTTTGAAAAAGTTTCGCCATCTGCTCAATAGTGAGCCATACTGTTTCATCTTCAAGCCGTGTTTGAATTTTAGTTTGTCCATCTTCAGTTTGATAGATTAGGATGTTTGAGTTAATATCCAACTTTCACCTCATTTTCTAAAAGTTCAATAGCAAAAAGTTCTATCTCATTTTCGGTAATTTTAGTCATAAATCCTCTTTAGCTTATGGTTTCTTCAATTGAATCAGCTGAATCTTTTGCTTCACTTGTGTAATGAAAATCTGTGAGTTCAGATGTTAAGAAATCATCCATTAATAATTTGATAAATAAATCTTTTGATACATTTGTATCTAGCTGTAACTTATCTTCTTCACTATTGAATCTCATTTTATTAATAAGTGCTGGATGGTTTTTGCAAAAATTTATTATTCTATCATTACTAATATTAGAACCTATAACAGGGGAAGACCTAGCCACCTTCGTAAATCGTCTTGCATATTTCACATCTTCTATAAGCTCACGAAGTGTTTCAGGGTTTTCTAAAATTTGCATATTTTCAATAGCTTCTAATCCCGCAGTTGCTTCTCTAACAATTACATCATGAAAACCAAAAAATCTTTCGATAGTTTTTAAATCTAGAACAAATAAGTGGTCATTTACTTTCATTAATTGGAAGCTACCACTAATTCTTAAAAATTCTTCATTTATTTTTTCAAATCGCTCATTAGATTTTTTTAAAAAAAAGCTTGACCTACCAAAAACATTAACTGAAGCTAATGTTTTATATAAAACAATTTGATTTTCTTCATTTCCAATCTCTATTAAAAAAGCCCTTACATTTTTAATATCATCAGTTTCTATATTAAAAAGTGTATGATTGTCAGACTCAAGTACGGTTTCCATAGCAGATAATTCTTCTGGAACTTCAATATCATATTTATATATTACATTTATTCTTTCATCTGAAGATGATAAGTTTAGTACCGTGAGTTCATCTTTATCAATTATAGTTTCTTCTATACTTTTAATAAAAACTTCTTGTAATGATGGTAAATCACTAGCAGTAATATCAAGTTTTTTAGGTATATAATTATCATCGTTTTTCAACAATACATATACTGATATTCCTATTTCTTCTATATTGTTTGAATAATAACTTAAGTTTTCTTTTAACTCTTCTGCTGTCATGATTTTACCTTTTTTGCATAATATATTCGTTCATCAAGTTTTATATAACTAATATGTTCATTCTCTTTTAATTTACATCTACTAATTAATATAATCCCATTTCTTGTGCCAGTTTTAAAGTTTCCATCTACCTCATATATATGAAAACCTAATAATGCTAGAGAAGGATTAGCATAGAACAAATCAGTTTTAATATAAATCACACCCATAACTACAAGCAATAGAGCTAAAACTATAATTTGCCTATGGCTATCGAAATCAAAACTAATTAATGGTACAACATAGGTTGCTAAAAAAGTCAAATGTTCATAGTTAATACTCTTTATGTTCTTTATTTTAAATGGAATATCAGTAGCACCGTCTAACTCATAGTTAAACCGTTTATATGCGAAGAAACAATAAATGAGAAATAAAACTGAAATGAAAGGTAAAATATTATTTTTTAGTAGTTCTTGAAAACCTATAAATGAGCAATTTTTACCCATACAAATAGGGATATTTATTGTCATAATAATAAAGAAAACAAATAATAACCCTAGCGATATCATATATAAATCAATTTTTTTTCTATAATTATTCATTACCTAATTCAAGCCCGTTATTTAGTAACTTTTTTTGCTAAAATATTTTTTTGTATAGCAACACTAATATTAAGTTTATCGCATATTTCCTGTTTCTTCTTATATTCAACATCAAATTTATGCAAATGTTCAATCACAAAGAATCTAAGTAATTCTTTAGGTATTGAATTGTTATTTTTTGAAAACTCTTCACTAAGAGAAAAAATCTTATCTTTATTTAATCCACCAGTAAAGTCAAGTCTTGTTGCCATGTCAATAAGTTTTAAGGCTTCCGTATCTAATGATAAACTTTCAATATCATCGAATAAATTTTTAGAACTGATATTTGTTGAAATTCTCTTAATGAAGTGAATAGTAATTAATTCTGTAAAATTAAATATAATTTTTTTAGATGCTTTTTCTATATCTGCTTGAGAAGTTAAGCCTTTTTTCTTGATTTTTTCTTGAATATCTTGTTCGAGTAAATCTCTATACTCACTAAATTGTTTAATAAATAAGTTTAAATTTCGTAAACCTAAGTTAATCAACTCAGTTAAAATTTCTTTTTTATCTGTTTTACTCAGAGAGCCATAATAATTTTTTGTTATTTGACCTAAAATTTCTATAAGCTTCATCGATAAATTGATTTTTCCAAAAATATCAAGTTCTTGAATATCTTCATTATATTGAGGTACTGTTCCATTATCTGAACTTGTTTCATCTTCATTAACATTATCTTGTGCCTCTAATATTTTTTCACGATGTTCATGTGGACTTTTACTCTCAAGAACCAATTTGATTTCTTCAGAAACTAGTTCATTAATATTTACTAATTCATCTTTTGACAAAGTTGAAGGTGCTATATCTTCAAAAATAATTCTAGCTTCTTCCATGATTTTATCTATAATCATTTCAGCACGTGTCTTTGAATGATGAATTAAAAAGATAATAATATTTGCAAATTCTATTCTATAAAGCCTTTTCGTTAGCATATTTATTTGTTCATTAATTGCTTCTGCTTTTCCTCTTTTATCCATATTGTCTGATAAGTATTTAGCAACATAAAAATAATAAATATAATTATGTCCAAAACTATAGTATCCATTATTCTCGACAATTAATTTTGCACTAACTAAATTTTTATAGACTTCGGTAAAATTCTTTTTATGATATTCATTTGAATAGTTATCATGTAGTTTGCATATTTCTAATTCTTCTAGCTCTCTCCGATTATCAATAAAATAATGATATGCAATATATGATAGATAAGAATGATAAAAATCGAGCTCATCAGGTTTAATTTGTGTGCTACTCATAGCCTGAACTATTAAGTAGTTATAAAATTCTGCATAAGCACTACCACCCAAATTACTATTGGTACCAGATTCAATTTGTTGCAAAAGAGTAATAATATAAAGTGGGTAAGTCGGTATAAATTTATTTCCTATAATAGTTTCTAGTATTTTTGATATTTCATCTTTTTTTTCTAATAAATGGTTATCCAATAAGACTTCCTCTACACCAATATTTAACCATTTTTCAATAACTTTATCTCTTAGTCTATAACCATATTCTTTTATTTTATAAAATTCAAAATCAACTAATTTATCCTTTAAATCTTTTTTAGTCATAATCTCCATTTCTGCTGAATCATCAGAAAAAATTAAAATATTTGAAAAGGTTGTAGTTAGCATTTCTAAAAAAAGTGTTTTATATAGATGCTTTTTAATTCCTAAATCTTCAAAGTTATCAATCAAAATTATCAGTTTGTCTTTATCTTTTAATAAAATTTCTTTAATCTCTTTATCGGTTAATTCAAGATATTGTTTCTTAAAATTTTTTACTAATATTGACTCAAATTTTTTATATTCTGATGATTTTATAAATTGGGCATTAACATAAATAGGTATAAAATCTTTTTTACTATATTCTTTTTGGAGAGTTGCAATTAATGATGTTTTCCCTGACACTTCTTCACCAAAAATCATACTTCTTTTATACTCACCTAATGTTAAAAGTTTTTCTGAGCTAAAACGACTTTTTTTATTATCTTCAATATCTTGAAGGTCTTGATAAACAAAAATATCTTCTAATACTAGTTCATTTTTATTTGGGTGAGTTAATTTGATGCCAGTATCATTGATTTTTTTAAGATATACATCATTTAGTTTAATTGAATGTTGTTTAACAATTGGATAATAAGTTTCATCTTGGCTCTCAATAATATCTAAATTCTTTTTAAAATTATAATGATTTATAGATGTATCAGTCTTAGACAAATTATCTAAGAGCACTATGTCTTCTACTAATTTACCATCTTTAGCATATGCAATAAAAACTGATATTGGTTTCCCTCCTTCTAAATATTCTACAGCCCAAAAATATCCATATTCTGTTATTAACAGTAGATGTTCACCAAGTTTATGTTTACTGTTTAATTTAGTTTCAATACTATTTTTTACAATATTAACATCACATATAGTATTAGAATCTTGTAATGCTTCTAAAAGTTTTTCAGGAGTGTAAAATGTGAATTCGGAAGACTGACCACCCTTTTCTAGTTTTTCTTTTAAGCCTTTAGCATCTTTACCTAGTTGCGAAGTAGTGATTAACCAAACTTCATTATAGTTTTCAATACTTTTGATACCAACTATATTTTTTATAACATTAGACTGTATTTTGTTATCTTCTTTGTAAGCTTTACATTCTACATAAATCTGTTTTGAATTTGTTTTATGTGTACATAATAAATCTATTTCCATCCCAGTTTTTCGTATTTCAGTTTCTACTAGATAATTTTGAGCTTCAAGAAGTTTTTTTGCTAATTCTTCTAGTAAATCTCCTCTTTTTTTTGTGCTATCACCCTGATTTACTGAAACTTCAATTTTCATCTTTTTCTCCATCTAATTTAATTCTCACTTCACCGCTCATTAATTTAGGTAATAAAGTATCTCTCATATTTTCAAGGGTTTTGATTTGCTTCGAGTTATTTTCAAGTTTTTGCATAAGTGGAATGATTTGTTCATCCATGACTTTCATCTCATCTTCACTAGGAACAAAACACATAGCATTATCCAAATCTTTTCTTTTGATATGCCCCATAGTGGTTGCATGAGCTTGTGCGATAGCTATAAATCTATCTAAATGGTATTTGCACCATTGATAATAAAACCATTTTGGATAATGATCAGAAGTAACTTTAAATAAATGTTGATTTAAAATACATTTTTCACCATCCCATATTTTAACAATAAGTGAAGCTGACCAAGCAAAAATTACATCTCCATTTTCTATAATATATTCAGGTCTTACATCGGTTGTAGCCCAGTCTGAGCTATTACTTATTCCTGCTTTTAAATCTTTGATTTTTAATACTGGTAATTTATCTACATCATTTTTAGGTGGGAATTTTTGACAAGCTAAACCATTTAAAAAATTTGCAATCTCACTTAACGGCTTCTCTTCCCACTCATCCTTAGCCTCTTCAATAAACCATTGTCTAAAAAGTGTTTGTGCTAACTCTTCAAGGGTTTTATTTTGGCGGCGGAGTAGGTCTATCTTATCATCAAGACTACTTAGCACCTCTGCTATTGCTTTTTGTTCTTTTAGTGGGGGATGAGGAACTTTTATAAGTCTTATATTCTTCATTGGTAAAGTCTGTTGGGAACTACCACCACTAAAATTTTCTAAATCATCTTGAAAAAAATCTGTTCTAAAATAACAGTATAAAAAGTACTTATCAAAATCGTTATTTGACCTAATTCTACAAATATTTGGTGCTAGATGGTATTTGTCATTTTCATCAACTAAAGCGAATTGTCCAATATTAGCACCTATATATGTAAAAAGAATATCTCCTGTAAAAAGTTTTGAACGAGGAAGTTTGTCAGACACATTTTTAGATATTCTTTTGATATTTGATAAATCTAATGACCCATTTCTAACATTTAAAGCTCTTAGTGCAATAATTTCACCATCTTCTATATATTTAAAATGTTGTGTATATTCAAAACCTGCCAACTTAGTTACGTTTGCAATATCTCCAATAGTAGAAACTTTCCAATCTAGTGGAATCAATCCTATCTCAGTTTCAAAAAATTCACTCATCAATCAAAACCTTAGCCAAGTTCTCACTAATTCTCTGATTAAGTTGTTGTTCCTCTTCCATCTGTTCTTTTAGCTCAGTTTGCAAATTTGTAAATCTCTCTTTAAAATCAAAATCATCATCAACTTCTTCTAAACCTACATATCGCCCAGGAGTAAGTACATAGTTTAACTCTCGTACTTCATCTAAGCTTGCACTTTTACAAAAGCCTTTTATATCTTCGTATTCCTTGTTGTTTTTCCAATTATGATACACACTTGCTATGGTGTCTGTATCCTCGTGGCTAAACTCTTTTGTTCGTCTGTTGATAAGCTCTCCCATATTTCGAGAGTCTATGAAGAGTATTTCTTTAGTGGTTCTTCCTCGCTTCATAAACCATATAGAAGCTGGGATTTGAGTATTTAAAAAAAGTTTTGCAGGAAGATTGACTATGCAGTCTATTAGATTTGCTTCTATGAGTGCTTTTCGTATCTCACCTTCATTTGAACTGTTAGAGGTAAGACTTCCCTTTGCTAGGACGAACCCTGCTGTTCCTGTGGGTGCTAAATGGTAGAGAAAGTGTTGTATCCACGCATAATTGGCATTTCCCTCTGGTGGTGTTCCATATTTCCATCTTCCATCATTTCGTAGTAAATCACCGCTCCAGTCACTTACATTAAAAGGTGGGTTTGCGATGATAAAATCTGCTTTTAAGTCTTTGTGGGCATCATTTAAAAATGAGCCTTCATTGTTCCATTTAACTTGTGAGCTGTCTATCCCACGGATGGCAAGATTCATCTTTGCCAAACGCCAAGTAGTTTGGTTTGACTCTTGACCGTAGATAGATATATCGTTTATCTTTCCTTGATGCTCTGTCACAAATTTTTCACTTTGTACAAACATACCACCACTACCACAACAAGGGTCAAAGACTCTGCCTTTGTATGGTTCTAACATCTTTACAAGAAGTTCAACAACACTTTTTGGAGTATAAAACTGCCCACCCTGTTTACCCTCAGCAAGTGCAAATTCACCTAAAAAGTATTCAAACACATGACCAAGCACATCAGCACTTCTAGCCTTTGCATCTCCAAAAGCTATGTTTCCTATAAGGTCTATAAGTCCACCAAGAGATTTACTATCAAGATTATCTCTTGCAAATACTTTAGGAAGCACACCTTTTAAAGAGCTGTTTTCTTTTTCTATGGCATCCATAGCCTCATCAACAATCTTTCCGATATTTGGAAGTTTTGCATTTGAAAGCAAATGTGACCATCTAGCAGTTGGTGGCACAAAAAAAACATTTTCAGCTTTATATTCATCTCGATCTTCAGGATCAGCACCCACATACTCACCTTCAGCAGATTTGAGTTTATTGTAAAGCTCTTCAAAGCTATCTGAGATATATTTCAAAAACACAAGCCCCATTACTACATGCTTATACTCCGCTGCATCAATGTTTTTTCGTAGCTTATCCGCGGCTTTCCAGAGTTGTTTTTCTATTGATTCTTCTTGTTTTGCTTTTGCCATTGTTTGCTACTTTTACTATTAAAATTTATTTTTCTTTATTTTAGCGAAAATTGATGACATTTGAGTTCATTTACCAATTGTTTAAGAATAAAATTTAGAATTCGCACATGGGTGTTATTAAAAAGCCTCATTGTTGGTTAGAGGTATGAGGCAACAAAATGACAAACATTGCTTCTGTTTGCAGGAGGCAATCATAAATGAAACATGAAAATATTAAAGAGGCTAAAATGTAATTTCCTGCAACTTTGCAGTGAATCATAAAGGTCAAGTACTATAGCTAAATTATTTAGCAAATAGAGATTGCGCAATTGAACTGAACTGGTGTAATAAACAGTTTAGAGGAAATAAAAAAATGAATTAAACAAAGTTTTTCAACAATATAGTTGAGATTCTAATAGATATGTAAGAATAAAAATATCACTAAAAATGTTAAAACTTAAAGAGCTTAGCTACCTTTTTAAGTACAGCGATTTGGTGACTAATTTAAATTAAGGCTTTTCTCTTTTATGAGAGAGTTTTATTATCGCATCGTAGAATTCTTGGATAATGTTGAAGTGTTTTTAAAGAAGTCAAACTACCATAGAGTAGTTAATAAAAAATACTATACTGAACCTGAGATTGCGTCCTTTTTTGGACGTTCTACCCGTTGGGTCTATGAAAGATTAAGAAAAGGAGGTGTCTTAATGAAAGGAGTACACTTTTTCGAAGTCTGCGGTGTGATACTTTATGATCTAGAACGAATAGAAGCTGACATAGCGTCTGGTTCTATTAAGTAGTTCTATATTTTCACCCACAAATCCTCTAAATAGACATTGGAATGATGTCTTCTTCTCTCTGCAAAACTTCCTTTTTGTTTTCTTGATAATTCCAGAACGAGGAGGGAGTGAGAAACTGCTGTTAGGGCTCTAAGACTGCCAAAAATTTGGGCAGACTTTTCCACTCTTGATTTTTCATATTTTGAAAACATGTTATAATTCCGTCACTTCGATTGGTCGGTCGATTTGTGCCTCTTCGCCTTTTGCACGCTAAGCAAGAGCATACCATCAGCTGTCGGTTGTGCTGTACAGCTTGTTCCATGCCAAATATGTGAGAGTTTTTGGTTTAGGTCGGGTATGAGAAGGTGATGAGAGCATAGTATCATCCACAGCGCCACTATCTGCGTGTAGTCGATTCCTCTTTTAGTTTCCCTGTGAGAACCAGCCGCAACTGTATCAATTTCTACTTTTTGTTCGATATATCAGGTACTCATTATGCCTTTTAACTATGATATTACGCATAAATAATATATCTACTTCACCAGACGCTTGATAATACGCCTATCATTTTAACTGAACAATGAAAAGTGTTTGAGTGAGGAACAGGTACCAAGTGTTCCATTTGAATTACTCAACGGGAAGCCAAAGTCAGCTTCCTTCACTTTGGGAGTGAAAACACTTGGTACCCCGTTGAATAATTTAAACGGGGAAATTATAGGAAAATCAAAAGGGTTGATACCTGAGTTAGATTGTGCAACAAGTTACAAAGAGTTGATACTAAATGATGATACTTGACAAAATAATTTTGAGATTTTTTGTTTAGAAAGCTTAAACAAAGAGGACGTTTTGAGTGGTTTTTGAGAACAAAAAAGTTATTTGGTGACTAATAGGTGACTAAAGTGGATTTTTTATAAACTTAAAGTAGTTAGTTTGATTCGTTATTGTCGATGTTTTGAGAGATTTTTATAGTTGAATGGTGCGGATGAAAGGACTTGAACCTTCACACCTTGCGGCACCAGATCCTAAGTCTGTTTTTGTATCTTTTTCATATTTTCTTAAACCTTTTCATTTTCTTTCAAATATTCGTAATATAGGCTTCTATAGAGGATTTTATTCTTCCATTATTTTTCAAAAAATTTCATCTGTTTTTAAAATTTGTAGTAAAAACTGTAGTAAAAAAAGTTTATTTTTTATTTTTTTGGATATACTAAATAAAGTTTACAAAATGCGATTATGAAAGAAGTTAAGTTTATAATTTACTTGTAAAAGTAGATGACAGCTACACACACGCATTAAATCAATTAAGTTCTTTAATAAAAAGTATGAAAAAGAATTTTTGAAGTTTATACAAAGCTAAGAGGCGGGAGGACAACGCCCCGCATTTCTGCCAAAGGTGTAAGGCTTATGGATGCCCATATTTCCACCTCTCTTAGCTTACTAAACAAAATTATAGGAGATTGGAATGGCACTCAAACCTGTTGGTGGAAAATACGAAGGTGTTTGGATAAATGAACTAAAAAATGGCGATATATCCTACTATATCAATTATCGTGATGAAAACGGAAAACCTGTAAAGGTGCAAGTTGGTAAAAAAACTGCCACTTCTGATTTTACAGCAAGAGATGCGTATGCAAAACTCATCGATATTAAATACAAATTGCAACATGACCAGGCACCAACTATTAAAAATGGGCGAGCTGCCAAAGTAAAACTTGATGCACTCTGGGAAGAGTTTTTAATCTACGCGAAAGGCAATAAAAAATCCTGGGTTGAAGATCTGCAAAACTACAACAAGCATATCCGACCTGTATTCGGAAACAAAAGTGTAAAACAGCTGAAACCTTTGGATTTTGAGAACTTCAAGCAAAAGCTGTTTAAACAAGGGCTTGAAGCACAAACTGTAAAGCATCAGTTGATATTAATTCGTACTATTTTAAATTATGCAATCAAGCATGAGTTGATAAAAAATTTCACCAATCCTTTAAGCGGAGGAAAGGTAACAATGCCTGATGTTGACAATAATCGTCAGGCGTATTTAACAAAAAAACAGGCAAAAAAAATATTGAAAATTTTAAAAAAGACACATCCTCTTACATATCATTTAACGGTGTTACTACTTTTTACTGGGGCAAGATTTAGTGAAATTACTGGTGCAGCATCTCAAAAAAATAAACAAAATGCTGCGAATCCTCTTAGATGGTCAGATGTCAATTTTAGTGACGGAACTATATTTTTTAAAAAAAATAAAAATGGTAATGAAAGGCATATAGCTATAAATAAGATTTTGCTAAAAACTCTTAATGAACTCTATAAGAATCGAGTAAATGATAATGTTATAACAAATAGTGCTGGTGGTATTATTTTGCGAATGCCAAAGTATTTTATGGAGGCAGTTGAATTAGTTATCCCTGAAAATCAAAAGAAAGAAACCAAACATAAAATTACAGCGCATTCCCTTAGACACACTCATGCTAGTTGGCTTGCAAAAAAAGGACTAGATCTTTTTCAAATTAAAGATCAGTTAGGGCACAGACGAATTGAAATGACAATGCGCTATGCTCATTTAATTCCAAATAAAAGGCATAAAGTGACAAAATCTTTGAAGTTATAAGTAGGATAAGGGTGGGCATTATAGCTTTAAGTCAGACTTGTAAAGGGCGAAAATAAAAATAGAGGGTGCATTAAGTTGCACTCTATTGATTCTTTACAAAAAAAATCAAAAACTTATAAGATTGGTAAGTATAATATAAAGAGATTAGCACCAACATCATAGATATTATAGATGATAATGAAATGAACCATACACCCTGATTACCTATAACCCATACCAATAATCCAAAAATACCACTTATGAAATTAAAATTTAAAGATTTATAAAAATATTCTAATGATTTGTTTAATATACCTGCTTCTTTAAATTCTACTATAGCACCTTTTGAGACCATCAATAAAATGGTTATTGCTGTGATTATAAATGCCAATAAAGTAAAATTAATACTAAAAATTTTGTCAATTATCTGCTAATTCAAATTCAATAGTATAAAAATAAAATTTTACATCTTTCACATATTCTCCTAGGTAAGTCACATTTTAGCAAAAAATAGATTAAAGACTCTTTTTTGTACTCATTAAACCTTCCCACCAACACCCTTAAACTTCTCAACAAAAGAAGCTATTTTTTGAAAAACACTCTGCTTTTTGCTCAAGTATTGCGGATTAAGTGGACTCATTTTAGGTAAGATTGCATTGAGTTCAGTACCATTCTCACTGGCATATTCTCGTTTTAATGATGAGACAATATAGCGCTTAGCTGCTTCTTCATTTAAGTTTTCATCACTTATTAGCTCTTCTGCTTCGCGTTGTTGCTCATTTTGTGCAAAAGCAAAAAAAGCATCAATAATGCTAGCTTTATCGCCAATTTTATCTAAATCTGTTTGGTTAATAAAATCAACTAACAGACTCTCTTTAGCTCGGTTGCCTATACTTGCACGAATAAGACGACGTACCTCTTCAACAAGTGTGGCTTTATCTTTTGTCTTTTTATTATGTTCAAAAATGAGTTCTAAAATATAGTCAAGATTGATCTCTTGAGATTTGAGTAGGTCTACTTCAAAAACCACATCATCCCAATCTACAGTGGCATTCTCTTTTTCTTTGGAAGATTTTTCACGGCGAATCCAATCACGAATATCATTATATGTTGAGCGATAGTCTTGAAGGGCACGTTCACTTGGTACTCTAATCTCTTGCATGATCTTCAAATCATCATCATTTAAATAGTACTTGCCCTTAAACTCCTCAACGGCACTCTCATCACTCATATCTACATTTTGTAACTCTTTAAGAGCTACAAACTCATCGTAGTTTTGAAGTACATTCTCAACATGCAGATATTCACCAAAAAGTTTGGCAAAATCTTTTTTATCTTTCTCTGTAGCAATTTCATCAGGATTGGCAAACCGTTCTTCGAGCTCCTGAACCACATCAATAAATCCGCGTCGTGCATCACCAGTTGCTGCGTCGCTAAAGCCCTCCATATACTCTTTATAACTCTTCTCAAGGACTACATTTTTAGTGTTTTTATCACCAAAAAGTGTGATGGCATCAACAGTTGCTTTTTCTAAATCACGAAAAGTTACAATGTTTCCAAAAGTCTTCGTAGCATTATATATGCGATTTGTGCGTGAATATGCCTGCATAAGACCATGATAGCGTAAATTTTTATCTACAAAGAGAGTGTTCAGACGCGGTGCATCAAAACCTGTTAAAAACATACCTACAACGATGAGCAGATCAACCTCTTGACTTATCACTCGTTTGGCAAGATCACGGTAGTAGTTTTGAAAACTTTTGCTATCAACACCGTAAGAGGTTTGAAACATTTCGTTATAGTCATTGATTGCTGCATTTAAAAACTCTTTAGCGCTTGCTTCCATCGCTGATGGCTCAAAACTCTCATCAATGATATCTCCTACCGCATCTTGCTCTTCATTTGCCGCATAAGAAAAAATAGTAGCAACTTTAAGTGGTTTTTCACCCTCTTTTTGCAAATTTTTAAATGCCTCGTAGTAAAATTTGGCAGCTTCAACACTGCTTACTGCAAACATTGCATTAAAGCCTTTAGAACCAGCTGAGAGTCGATGTGTCTTTTGCTTGAAGTTGTTTAAGATGTATTGTGCGATTTCATTTATTCTATCAGGGTGCAGTAGTGCTTGCTTGTTCTCTGCTGCTGTGAGTTTTTTCTCATCTGTCTCACTCTCTATTATCTTAAACTGTGGTCGTACATCATTATAATCTACTTTAAACTTCAACACTTTTTCATCGCGAATGGCATCGGTGATGACATAGGAGTGTAATTCACGTCCGAAGACACTTGCCGTTGTCTCAGCTCCTAAAGCATTTTCAGCAAATATCGGTGTTCCAGTAAAACCAAACTGATAATATTTCTTAAACTTTTTTTGCAGATTTTTTTGTGCCTCGCCAAATTGACTCCTGTGTGCCTCATCAAAGATAAAGACCACTTGACTTTGGTAGATTGCTAAATCATCCTCACTTTTCATTAAATTGTTAAGCTTTTGAATGGTAGTGACGATGATTTTATTATCTTGTTTGGCGATGTTGCGTTTAAGTCCTGCTGTACTCTCTGAACCATTTACACTATCGGGTGAGAAGCGTTGATACTCTTTCATCGTCTGATAGTCCAAATCTTTTCTATCCACGACAAAAAAGACTTTCTCTATAAACTCAAGCTCTGTAGCTAAGCGTGCGGCTTTAAAGCTTGTGAGAGTCTTCCCTGAGCCTGTAGTGTGCCAGATATAGCCTCCGCTTTGAGAATTACTCCAGTTTTTTGCCTCATAAGAGCTTTTTATTTTCCAAAGGATGCGCTCCGTTGCAGCTATCTGATAGGGACGCATCACAAGGAGGGTATTGCTCACATCAAAAACCGAGTAGTGTATGAGCACATTTAATAGTGTCTTTTTTTGAAAAAATGTCGCGGTGAAATCTTTTAAATCTTTGATGAGCATATTGTCAGATTTTGCCCAGTTCATCGTAAAATCAAAACTGTTTTTATTGCGTTTGGTAGTGTTGGCGAAGTAGCGGGTATCGGTGCCGTTTGAGATCACAAAGAGTTGCAGGTACTTAAAAAGGGAGTGCTCGGCATTAAAGCTCTCTTTTGAGTAGCGGTGCACTTGGTTAAAGGCTTCACGAATGGCAACACCTCTTTTTTTAAGCTCTATCTGCACTAAGGGTAAGCCGTTTACTAAAATAGTAACATCATAACGATTGGCATGAGAGCCACTCTGCTCAAACTGCTTGATAACTTGCATAGAGTTACGAGCGATGTTCTTTTTATCAA
>Ga0256840_1001876_pt1 | contig 19045 bp, 17 predicted proteins | sample 355202metaG_FD_185969 | JGI IMG/M metagenome (GOLD analysis project Ga0256840, IMG submission 185969) | Hydrothermal vent microbial communities from Mid Atlantic Ridge, Atlantic Ocean - 355-202 | ecosystem: Environmental > Aquatic > Marine > Hydrothermal vents | place: Atlantic Ocean: Mid...
TTATTACACGAAGCAGGAACTGAGTATCAAGGATTTCAACCTACATTTGAAACTAACATTCAAGATTTATTTAACAGTATAGGTTTCAAATTTGACCTTTTTGGTTTCAATGCTGACTTTAGTGGAACTTATGGTATGAACAGCGTTGACTATACTATTGGAAATACTTTAAACCCTGATTTAGGAGCTGCAAGTCCTACTGATTTTAAAGCAGGTGGTTATACTTTCAGTAATTTAATAGCAAACTTTGATTTGAGCAGAAGTTTTGGCCAATTAAGTTTAGCATTAGGAGCTGAAGCTAGAAAAGAATACTTCAAAGCAGATGCTGGTGAACCTGATTCTTATTTTGGCAGTGGAGCACAATCATTTCCTGGTATTCAGCCTACCAACGCTGTAGATGAAGATAGAACAAACTACGGTGTTTATGCAAATCTTGATTGGGATGCCTCAGAAAACTTTTTGATTGGAGGAGCTATTCGTTATGAAGATTTTTCAGATTTTGGAAGTAACTCTGCATGGAAAATTAGTTCAAGATACAAATTAGGAAAAAAAGGTGCACTACGAGCTTCATACGGAACTGGATTTAGAGCTCCTTCTTTACACCAAATTTATTTAAGTAATATACAAACATTAGTTTCTGGAGGTACTATTTCAAACCAAGGTACTTTTAATAATGTTGACCCTGTAATACGAGATGGTTTGGGTGTTCCTCAATTAAATGCTGAAGAATCTAAAAACTTTTCAGCAGGTATTACGCTTAAACCAAGTAATAACTTCTCTTTTTCATTAGATTTTTATAAAATCAATGTTGATAACAGAGTTTTATTTACAGGTGAAGTAGGATTTGATGGAGATAACAACACTATTAATCCTGTTGAACAAATATTAAACGACTATAATGTTACAAGTATTAAATTCTTTATTAATGCTGTGAATACTGAAACGAATGGAGCTGATTTTGTAGCTAGTTTTTCAAATATTGATTTTGGTGGAGGTTCTTTAGGTATTAATTTCGCAGGAAACTTCAACAATACAAAAATAGTTGGTCAAATTGCTACACCTCAAGTTTTAGCTGAAAATGGCTATGATATTTTTAATAGAAAAGAACAAGCTAGAATTACAGACTCTAGACCAAAAACCAAAATAATGTTAGGCTTTGATTATAAACTGAATGATTTTAGTGCGCAATTAAACAATACTTATTTTGGTGAAGTTACTTGGCAACACGCTACTGACCCAGCGAAAGATCAAACTTTTTCAGGAAAAGTAATAACAGATATCAATTTTAATTATAATTTTTCAGAAAAAGTATCGGTAAACCTTTCTATAAATAATTTATTAAATGTTTACCCTGATGCTATTGATACTAAAGGAGACTTTGTTACTGATCTTGGTGGGCGTTTTAAATATCCTTGGGAAGTAAATCAATTTGGATTTAATGGTACCATTTTAAGAGCTGGTTTAAGTTATAAATTTTAAATTAGAGAATATATAATTCATAAAAAAAGAGGCTATTAAGCCTCTTTTTTTATGAATTATAGTATTTCAGTACCAGCTCTTTACCGTCAAACTCTCCATACGTAAAATAAGTAATCCAGTCTCCGGTATTAATATATTTTGAGTTTTCTGAAATAGCTATTTCAAGCGGAAGATGCCTATGACCAAACACAAAATAATCATACTGTTTTTCCGTCAATTTCTTTTTGCAATACTGAACTAACCATTCTTTTTCTTCTCCTAAATATTTAACATCTTCTTCTCCTGAAATCAATTTATTTTTTATTGATAAATATTGAGCTAATCGTATACCTATATCAGGGTGCAACCACCTATAAAACCATTTAGAAACAGGGTTTGTAAATAGTTTTTTCATTCGTTTATAACCTTTATCTCCAGGGCCTAAACCATCTCCATGACCTATTAAAAACACTTTATTATTAAATGTAAATTCTTTTGTTTGATGAAATACTTTTATGTTTAACTCTTTTTCAAAATAGTCACCCATCCAAAGATCGTGATTTCCAACAAAAAAGTATATCTGTATTCCACTATCTCTCAATACAGCTAGTTTTCCTAAAACTCTAATAAATCCTTTTGGAACTGCCTTTTTGTATTCAAACCAAAAATCAAATAAATCACCTAGTAAAAAAATAATTTCAGCATCACTCTTTATACTATCAAGCCAGTTTATAAACTTTTGTTCACGAACTTTACTTTGCTCAATTGTTGGTGCTCCAAAATGCTGATCAGAAGCAAAATATATTTTTTTATTTATTAACAAACTTTGTTCAAATTAAGTATCTAAAGATAAGCATTCTTTTTAATTTGTGCTTTTTTCCAATTCAAGTACTTTTAAAATCATATTGTCTTTTTTCTGAACAATCTTTAAATAACCTGTTTCACCAAATAAATTTCTAGCTACTAGAGCTTTAAAATAAATTTTCATGTTTTCTCTAGCTTTTTCAGAAATAGGCATCTTTAAATCTAACTGTTTTAGGTATATATTAAAAATTTTATTGTCTTTATCAAAGTTCTTTATAAAATCATCTAATTTCCATTTATTCATTTCTTCTCTATGATTATCAACATATTTAAATACAAAATCATTCAATCTACCATATAATCTATTGCTAAAACTATTTAAGGTATCAATAGGGACAAAAACATCTGGTATAATACCTCCACCACCATAAACAACTTTTCCTTTTGGGGTTATATATTTTAAATGGTCATCTACTTTAATACTATCTTTTGAAATTAATTCTCCATTATGTATTCTTTCAATATAATCATTATTATATGCTTTTGTATCTTTTTTATTATATGGTTTTTGGATTGATCTTCCCGTTGGTGTATAGTAACGAGATGTTGTTAGCCTCACTGCTGATCCATCTCCTAAATCCATTTCTTGTTGTACCAAGCCTTTTCCAAATGAACGACGCCCTACAATAATACCTTTATCATTATCTTGAAGAGCCCCTGCAACAATTTCACTAGCAGAAGCTGAATTTTGATTAATTAGAACATATACTTTTCCATCTTCAAAATCTCCATTACTTGTAGCGTACGATTTATTAACTTCTCCATTTTTATTTTTAGTAAAAACTATTAGTTTTCCATCTTCTAAAAATTCATCAACAATTTTTTCTGCAATATCCATAAAGCCACCCGGATTTCCTCTTAAATCTAAAATTAACGATTTCATCCCTTTTGAAATTAGTTTATCTAAAGCCACTTTAAATTCGTCATACGTTGTTCTTGCAAAACGATTAACTTCAATATACCCTAATGTTTTATTAATCATATAAAACGATGGAACACTTTTTATTGAAACTTCACCTCGTGTAATTGGTATTTCTAAAATTTCATTAGTTGAACGCCTGTAAACTGAAATATCAACATTTGTATCTGGTTCTCCTTTCAATGACTTAATTACTGCTTCGTTAATTTTTCTATTCCCTGCAAATGTTCCTATTTCATTTTCTTTAATTTTTGCTTTTTTAAGAATACTTTCTCCGAATAAAGTATCTTTATCTGCAATTATAATTCTATCTCCTACTTTCAATCCCGCTCTTTCACTTGGACCTCCTTCAATAACACTTGTAACCGTAACAGAATCTTGATACATTAGAAAAGAAACACCAATACCAACAAATTTCCCCTGCATATTTTCAGTAACCTGTTGTAAGTCTTCTTTTGGAATATACACTGAATGTGGATCTAGCTTTACTAACATATTAGTAATAGCACCATCTAACAAACTATCTGTATCTACTTCATCTACATAATCGTACTGTATGTAATTTATAAGTTTTTTAATTTTAACTTCATTTGAGTTAGAACTAAATAAAACCGATTTATTTTTATAGTTAAATGTACTACCAATGAAAATTCCTACCACGATAGACAACCCAATAAAAATTGGAATATTTACTTTTCTTTTAATCATTATTAATTATTAATATGTGTTAACTCTACTCCTGCTTTTTCTAAAAAATCTAAGCCTGTAGTGTCTTTATATGCCTTTGCATAAACAACTCTTTTTATGCCTGATTGATGAATTAATTTACTACACTCTTTACACGGTGATAAAGTTATATAGAGTGTTGAATTTTTACAAGATTGTGTTGAACTAGCAACTTTTAAAATTGCATTTGCTTCTGCATGTAAAACATACCATTTTGTATTTCCCTCTTCTTCGCAACAATTTTCAAACCCAGTAGGAGTGCCATTAAATCCATCAGAAATTATCATTCTATCTTTTACAATTAATGCACCAACTTGTTTTCTTTCACAATATGATAATTTTGCCCATTCAAATGCCATGCGCATATATGCTTTATCATATTTCAATTGTTTTTTTTGCATAAATTTTTTAAATGATTACGAAAGTAATAAGATTCTATCAAATTCAATGTTAATTTTTCACCAAAAAATTGCGCCTTTAAGAATTGGAAGTACAATTCCAATAACAATGGAAGAAATTATAAGTACCCAATCTCGTTTTGAAAATCGAAAAATATGTTGAAAAATAAATCCTACAATGAGAACGATAGTTACAATTATTATTTGAGCTAACTCTACTCCTAAAGCAAATTCTAATAACGGAACAAGTTTATTATTTGTGGTTCCAACTAACAATTTAAAATAACTAGAAAAACCAAACCCATGAATTAAACCAAAAAATAAAGCAAAAAGTAAATTGATATTCGTTTTAGTATTTTTTGTTGTGTTTTTAATAAAAATAATATTTGCCAATGCTGTTATTATAATTGTAACTGGTATTAAAAACTCTATCCATTTATAGGATATTTCAACAATGTTATATGCTGCAAGTATTAGAGATAGTGTATGACCAACAGTAAATAATGTAATTAGCCAAATAATATTTTTTATGTTTCTAAAATCGTAAATAACTGCCAACGCTATTAAAAACAAGATATGATCATAAGCATTCCAATCCAATACATGAAAAAGACCTTGCCTAACGTAAAAAATGAAATTATCCATTAAAATATAATTTGTTTTACCCTTTTACGCATTTTGTTTAAATTTCGTCAATTCGAGTGAATTTCACCCTTATAAGGGTAAAATTAGTATCGAGAACAGAAATTTTAGTATAAAAAGCAGTTCTCGATACAATTTTCTATCGAAAATCACTCGAACTGACGTTGAGTTTTATAATAATTCAAAATGCACAACAGGTTTATTTTTTTTCAAATATAGAAAAATTTAGACCTAAAACCCTACTCAAACAAATTGTTTACAATGGATTTTTCGATAGGTTTAGCTGTATTGTGTGTAAATTCATTTTTTATAGCATTATAAGTATATTCTTTACTCCATTCCTCATAATTTTCAGCTACTTGCTTTATACTATCACACACATAAAATACTTCCTTGTTTGTTAATGTTGGATGAATAGACATGCGAACCCATCCTGGTCGTTCAATGAAGCAACCATCTATTATTTGCTCTTCAATATTTTTTGAAGTTTGTGGATCTACATGTAAAAGAAAGTGACCATAAGTACCCGCACAACTACAACCTCCACGAGTTTGAATGCCAAATCTATCATTTAACAACTTCACTATTAAATTAAAATGTGCCCCCTCAATAAAAAAAGAAAAAATACCCAACCTATTTGTATGTTGACCTGCTAATAGCTTTAAGTTTGGCACCTTAGAAAGTTGTTTAAAAATAATATCATTAATCTCATGTTCTCTATCTAACATGTTTTCAATTCCCATTTTTTCTTTTAACTGAATTGAAAGTGCAATTTTAATTGTTTGTAAAAATCCTGGTGTACCACCATCTTCTCTCGTTTCAATATCATCAATATAATCTCTATTACCCCAAGGGTTTGTAAAGTTTACTGTTCCTCCACCCGGATTGTCAGGTACAATATTTTTATATAATTTTTTATTAAAAATTAATACACCTGAAGTTCCTGGGCCTCCTAAAAATTTATGTGGTGAGAAAAAAATAGCATCTAAATAAGCCTCTTTCTTTTTGGGATGCATGTCAATTTTAACATAAGGTGCTGAACATGCAAAATCTACAAAACAGAGCCCTCCTTTTTTATGAATTATCTCTGCAATTTTATGATAGTCTGTTCTTATTCCTGTTACATTAGAACAAGCAGTTATTGAAGCTATTTTAATAGGTCGATCTTTATATTTAGTTAGTAGTTTTTTAAAACTCTTATAACAAACTAAGCCAGACTCTTGATAAGGAATTATTTCTACATCTGCAATAGTTTCTAACCAAGATGTTTGGTTAGAATGGTGTTCCATATGCGTTATAAATACAATGGGTTTTAACTCGTCAGGTACTTTAGTATGTTCTTTTAAGTTTTCAGAAATTTTTAATCCTAAAATACGCTGAAACTTATTAATAACACCTGTCATACCGGTTCCTTCTGTTATTAAAACATCTTCTTCATTCGCATTTACATGTTGCTTAATTATATTTCTTGCTTTGTGATAGGCAGTAGTCATAACTGAACCTGTAATTGAGGTTTCGGTGTGTGTATTGGCAACAAATGGACCAAATTTGTTTAACATTCTTTCTTCAATAGGGCGGTATAACCTTCCGCTTGCAGTCCAATCTGTATAAATAATTTCTTTTTCTCCATTGGGAGATTCAAATGTTTGATTAATTCCTACAATATTTTTTCTGAATTGCTGAAAATAATCTTCTAACTTAGAAGAAGGTATTTTTTGTTTATAACTACTCATTATTCGTTTGTTAGTTTGCTAATTTAAAAAGTGAAAATTGAATTATTTAAAATTCGCTATTCCTTCTTTTAGCCATTTATAATATTCGTCTACATTAGGTGTATACGCAACAGGGTCATTTAAATTCTCTTCGTTGTGATTCATTAACACATAAAAAGGTTGTGCATTTGCTCCATATTTTATGGTTTGCATTTCACTCCATTTTTGACCAATATATCGTAATTTTTTCCCAGGGTGTAATTTAGAATCAACTTCTTCTCCTTCAGGAAGTGGTCTTTTATCATCAACAAATAATGATATTAAAACAACATCATTTTTAAGAATGTTGAGTATTTTATCTTTAGGCCACACATTTTGTTCCATTTTTCTACAATTTACACAAGCTTTCCCTGTGAAATCTAACATTACTGGCTTATTTACTTTTTTAGCATACGCCAAACCTAAGTCGTAATCATTAAATGCTAAAATATCATGTGGAGCCATTAAGTGTGCTCCTTCAGGAATATCTGAATGATTATTATTGGAGCCTCCTCCTAATTTGGAAAATCCTACACCATAAGGAGATTCACTATAATGTTGTGGAGGTGGAAAAGCACTAATTAAATTTAATGGTGCTCCCCATAAACCAGGAATCATATAAATTGTAAACATTAATGAAATTAATCCTAAACTTAACCTTCCCACAGATATGTGTGTTAATGGAGAATCGTGTGGTAGCTGTATTTTCCCAAAAAGATAAAGTGCTAACGTTCCAAAAATAGCAATCCATATTGCTAAAAATACTTCACGTTCTAACCAGTGTAAATCTAATACTAAATCTGCATTTGATAAAAATTTAAATGCCAATGCCAATTCTAAAAACCCTAAAACTACTTTTACGGTATTTAACCAGCCTCCAGATTTGGGTAATGAATTTAACCAACCTGGGAAAGCAGCAAACAACGCAAATGGTATTGCTAATGCTAATGAAAATCCTAACATTCCAACAATTGGACCTATATGGTTTCCTCCAGCAGCAGCTTGTACTAACAAAGTTCCTACAATTGGCCCTGTACAAGAAAAAGAAACAATTGCCAGTGCCAATGCCATAAAAAAGATACCTATTATTCCTCCTTTATCTGCTTGAGCATCAACTTTTGTTCCCCAAGAACTTGGTAATACTATTTCAAAAGCTCCTAAAAAGGAAACTGCAAAAATTACCAAAATAATAAAGAAGAACACATTGAACCAAACATTTGTAGATAATGCATTTAAAGCGTCTGCACCAAAAAAGAAGGATACTAACCAACCTAAAGCAACATAAATAATTATTATTGAAGCACCATAAATAAGTGCATTTTTAATTCCTGCAGCCTTACTTTTACTTTGTTTTGTGAAAAAACTAACCGTCATTGGAATCATTGGGAAAACACAAGGTGTTAGCAACGCAGCAAATCCAGACAAAAAAGCAATAAGAAATATAGTTAATAAACTTTTATCTAATGGTTTTTTCTCTTTTTTTAATTTGATTTTGTTTTTAATCTCAGTTGATTTTGCTGTTTCTTTTTTTTCTTTTGTATTAAAATTTACCGATGTTATTCCTTTTTTAGTTTGAATTGGAAACTCTAAATCTACAAATGTTGGAGGTAGACAACTTGAATCATCACAAACCATAAACTCAACTTCTCCTGTAATTTTAAAATTACTTTTTGAAAGAATTTTAACCCGTTGTTTGAATACAGCTTTATTTTCAAAATATTTTATGTTCATATTAAAAACAGCATCAAAAACAGTATGCCCTTCTTCTTCTGATGTATTTCCTACCAACTCGTAAGCATCTGTTTTTACAAATGTAAAATTGGTTGGTATTGGACCATCTTCAGGAACATTTTGAGAATACAAATGCCACCCTTCTTCAATAGTTGCTTGGATTAATAAATCATATTCTGACTCTGATACTTTTTCAACCGAAGTGACCCATTTTACTGGATTAAGAATTTGTGAAAAACTTGAGGTACTTAATATTAAAAAGGATAGAACTACTATTATTTTCTTCATATTAAAAGATTGTTTCTTTAATTATAATTTGCCAAAATTAAACAATAATAGTTATTATGTCATTTTCAAAGCTATTTTACACTAAATAAGTGTGTTAAATTTTTCTTAATACGTTTAATTTTATTCTCTTTTTATAAAAATTATTTATTTACAGGCTAAAAATAGGCTTTTAGCCTACTTTAAAAGGCACAATCCATAAACTTTTCGAAAAATTTAAAAATAAATTAAAAATCTCTTTTTTTGTATATAAAAAAATCTAAATTTGAAATAGCTATAGGAATAAAAGAAACAACCCCTAAATGTTTTTATAGTAAAACAGCCCCAAAGTTTTATAGTTGAAAAGGGTTTATCTAAATTAGATAAACCCTTTTTCTTTTGCTTTTAAAATTAGTTCTCTATCATCACTCTCTTCAACCTCAAATAATATTTTTAGCTGTTTTTTTCTTTTTTCAAGACCCGCCTTAGACATTGGAATAATACCAGGGAGGTATTTCATTTTGGTGCCTATTGACATTTCATACAGTAATTGCCTGTCAATTTTATCTAATCTGTAATCTATTGAAGTTTGTTTTCTAAATAATTCTAACACAGATTTACTATAATATGGTACATTATCCATTACTGTTTTTATGCATGCTATTAATTCTTCTTTATTAACGTCGTTTTTAATTAAAAACCCATTTGGATTTACGTTTTTAAGGATAGCTTGAATTCTATAATTATCGTTAAATGTTGTTGCTACAATTATTTTACAATTTGGTAGTTGTTCTCTAATAACAATTCCTAAATCTTCTCCTGATAAAATTTCTCCATCTTTTGAAGGAGGTAGTGAGATATCTAAAAAAACAATATCAACACCTTTTGTTTTTGAAACTTTTTCAATTTCTTGAATAGCATCATCACAATTATGTACTATGGTAATACTAAATTTAATTTTATCATTTTCAGAACTTATAAATTCAAAAGCACTTTTGTAAGCATCAGCAATTATAGGATGATCATCAACTATTAAAACATTATAAATTTTGCTCATAACTTTAATTTTGTATTGGACACGACACAAATATAGTAGTTCCTTTATTAATTGTTGAATTTATTTCAAAAACACCGTTTAATTTACGAACTCTAGATTCCATATTTTTTATTCCAATTCCTTTTCTTTTTTCAGAAACAATAAATCCTTTCCCATTATCTTCTATTAATAAACTTAACGTATTATCTTCTAATTTAAATTCTATTTTTACTTCACTTGTGTTTGCGTATTTAATTATATTTTGCAACGCTTCTTGTAATATTCTATATAAATTAATTTTTATACCATCATTTATCTCACTCCAGTGAATTTTTTTATCATAAACTGTTTTATACTCAAATTTTCCTAAGTTGCTTTTTTGTTCTATTAAACCATCTATAATTTTAAAAAAATCTTCTTTTGATGATAAAATTTCATTTTTTAATTCATGTGAAATTGTTCTAATCTCTTTTTCAATATTTTGAAGTTCATTTATAAAAAATTGATGCTTTTTTATAGCTCCTTTATCTCCATTTATTTTTAAAAATCCGAGCCCAATTCTTGTTCCAAAAATTTTTCCCAAAACACTATCATGTAAATCTTCTGAAATTCTATGTCGCTCTTTTAAACGTCCTTCTTCTAATTTTGACTGTTGTTTAAGCATTAAAGAAAATATTTCTTCATTCGATTTTTGCTGCTCTCTTTCAAATAGCAACTCCTTATTTTTTGTTCTTTGAACCCTTAAAAAATACGCGAAAGAAAGGATTAAAATAGTGAAAAAAGCTCCAACAGAAATTAATATTTTTTGCTCTGATAATTTTTCAGTTTCTTTGATATATTCATCTGTTTCAAAACGTATTCTCGTAAATTTATTCCTTATTTTTCGTTCCTCAATTTGCAAACTATCATTTAGGTGAACATAACTCTTTAAATACGTATTTGACTTTTTATTATCTATTTTTGAAAGTAGTAATAACGATTCTAATTTATCACGGTTATTATCTACTTTATTGGCTAAATTATGCGCTTCATTTGCTAATTTAATAGCCTGTGAGGTATCTTGTTTTAAGGCATACAGCTCTGCTAAATGTAATTTACTAATGGCAATTCCCGAAATATTTTTAAGGCTATCCCTTATTTTTAATGATTTATAAAGTTCCTTAGCAACATTGGTTGTATCTCCATCTAAAAACCTAGTATATGCAATATTATCTACCAGTCGTGCATAAAAATTAATATCACGTTTTTTTAAATTGCTATTATTTAAAGCTTCTTCAAAACTTTCAATGGCTTTTTCATAATCTTTTAACTTTTGATAAACCAAGCCTAAATTACTTAAGCTGCCTTCTTTATAAAGTCTTTTATTTTTAACGTTATTAAGATATTCTAAGGCTTTGTTATGGTAATAAATTGCTCTATTAAACTCATTAAGATTGTAATAAATTAGGCCTAAATAATTGTAACATTGATATAAATTTAAATCTTTTCCTAACTTTTTAAATATCGTTATAGCCTCAAAAATAGAAACTTCACTCCCTGTATAATCTTTTAAAAGCCCTTCAATATAACCCATATTATACAGCATTTTCGCTGTATATGATTCATTTCTTATAGATTTAAATTTTTTATAGGCTTCATGATAATGATAATAAGCACTATCAATCATTTCTTTTTTTGTGTAATACGAGCCATAATTCCAATGTGCGTCACCAATTCTAAAAGTATCACGAAGTTTCGTAGCTAATAATAATGCTTTAAGGTTTACTTTTCTAAACAACTCATCATTTCCTAAATTAAATGCTCCCAAGGCAATTTTAGAGAAAAATTTATTTTTTACAGAATCTAACTTTTGTTGTTTTGCAACTTCAAAGGCCTTTTCTAATAATTTTTGTCTTTTAAATTGTGTGTTTTTGATATTTTTTGATTGCTGAATCCAATTTGAAATACTGTCAGTTCCAGTACCAAAATTTTCTTTATCACTAGTGTTGTTTTGGCTGCAAAAAACCAAAGTTAGTGACAAATAAAAATAAAATACACGTATTATTATTGTTTTGAATTTAGCTCCCAATAGTTATGTTTTTAAACAAATCTAATAAAAAAAGCCCTAAACAATTAAGTTTAAGGCTTTTTATAATTAAAATAAATATCGTTAAATATGCGTTAAAGCAATTGGTTAGTCTCTATCATTCATCACCTCAGCAGTTCCTTCTTCTCCTGTGGCATAAACAGTGTTATCAATAGTGTTAGGGTTGTATAGCGTTTCGTCTGCAGAAAGTTGATCATCAGATGTACACGCTGTAAATGCCATTAAAAATAAAGAAAAAGCAAAAATAAATTTAATTGATTTCATAATATTGGGGTTTTAAAATTAAAATATAGGTTAAATTGTTTTTTAGTATTTTAAAACACAAACATAGTTTTTTAAGAAGAACTTTATTATTTATAAACTAATAAATTAGTGAAAACATACCGTTTGTTAGTGAAAACATACTATTTGTTAGTTAAAACATACCGTTTGTTATATGAAACGAGTATTTTATTTGTAAAACAATACTGTTTATTTATAAAATAGCACCATTTAATTATTTATAACTAATTTACTGAGATGTAAGAATACTCTGCTAAATCTTTATTTATACTTTCAATATTCTCGATATAGGTTTTAGTAAAGGGAACCTCATAACTATTTCTTTTAATAGTACATGTTAATTTTCCATATTGAATTCTTGAAATAAAGTTCTTGTTTATAATGTAGCTTTTGTGAATTCTATGAAAATTGTCAGGAAGTATACTTTCAAAAGTTTTAAGTGTTTTGTAGGCGCTAATAATTGAACCATCATTCATATAAAAATCGGTTGCGTTATTATCTGCTTTTAAAAACAGTATTTCATCTGTTTGTAAATATTGGTAATCTTTATATGATTTTAAACAAATATTTTTTCTGGATTGTACAGGTGTTTTTTTTAATACTTTCAATACTGATTTTCTAATCTCTAATTCTGTTAAAGGGCTTAACAAAAAATCGAAAAATCCATTTTTTATCGCTTCATATACCTTTTCTTTTGAAGAAGAGATTGCAATAAAAACCGGAAAGGTATCATTAAACAAATTTAACTCTTGTGTGAATTCAAACGGAGTATCAATAACATTTTCAATATTAAAAAAAACTAAATCAGGAGTTTCTTTTAATATTATGTTCATCGCATTATCATAGTCACACGAAACACCAATACAGTTAAATTCGTAAAAATCTTCTAAAACATTCTCAATTCTTTGAATGGAATGTGGGTTGTTATCAATAATAAAATAGTTGCGCATTTGGAGGGGACAAATTTTAGTGCTTGTAAATTTACTAAAATATTTGATATGTATAGTAGGCTTTTTGCCTTCTTTTTTTATGGAAAAAATAAAAATAATTAAATTTAGTCTTACTAACTTTAACTTAGTTATTCAACCAAGTTTATTACATATATAAATTTATTAATAACTTACTAATCAAGATATTATATGATTTAATTAAAAGTAATTTGCTGGCATGAGACCGAAAAAATGAAGAAAAAACTAAATAAAAATCAAAAAGTGAAAACTAAATTAGGAAAGAAGATGGGAAAAACAACAAATAATACAAATTCAGAAAACACAAACGGAAATAATTCAATAAATAATTTTGAGCAACAAATTAATAATTATCCAAATGATATTCAAGGGCTATTTGAGCGCTTAGGGATAGAATAAAAATAATTTACCTAAATTTTGTAATATAATTTTTGAACTAAATCACTAAAATAATTTTCTTTTACCTATGAAAAGTTGATTTCATAACCATAATACAGTTAACCTCAAGGACTTTATTTTAGTTTTGTGCATAGACCAAGTTGTTTATGCACATTTTTTTTACTCATAGCTTACTGTGCTCTCGTAATTTTATTAATTGTAAAACGACTTACCTACTATTGTTTTAACTTTAATTAATAAATTTCGATGGGTTTAGCACTTCATTTTATTTTAGGCTTTATTACTTCATTTTTAGGTACTTTAACTCCAAGCATGTTAAATATGACTGCGGTTAAAATTAGTATTAACAAAAGTAAATCTGAAGCTGTTAAATTTGCTATAGGAGTTTCAATAGTTGTGTTATTTCAAGCATACATAGCTATTTCATTTACAAAATTACTGAGAGAAAATCCTTATTTTCTAAAATCACTTCAAAAAATTGCAGTAGTGATTTTTTCTCTTTTGTCTTTTTATTTTTATCATCAATCAAAAAAGGATAAAATATCTACAAACTCTTTGAAAGAAAAAGCAACCAATAGTTTTACAGTTGGCTTATTACTATCTGCGCTCAATATGTTTTCTATTCCTTTTTATTGTGGTATTACCACAGTGTTAAATGTTGCTGGCTGGCTACAATTTTCTAGACAAAATAGTATAATTTTTGTAGTAGGATCAGCTATTGGAACTTTTACATTACTTTATTTGTATCTTTATTTTGCAAAAGAAATTCAATTAAAATCATTAATATTGGCTAAAAATTTAAACTTAATATTAAGTGTTTTAGCAGGCGTTATGGCTTTGTTTACACTTATTAAGTTATTATAAAGTACCGTTCAAACTCAAGTATAATTAACCTATTGTTTTCAAAAGACTTCCCTCTTCTGTATAAGGAAAAATATCATCATATTTTAAAACCGTATTCATATTAACTCTTCTGTTAATGTGTTTTCGTTTTAAATCGGCCGGATTTGCAACTCCTGTAGCTGCAATTAATTCACTAAAACTAAGTAATGTTTCCTTGTGGAAATTAGCGACTCTTTCTGATTTATCACTTACATCTAGCCCTTTCATTAGCGATTTATTTTGAGTAGCAACACCTACAGGGCACGTATTTCTATTACACTCCAATGCTTGGATACATCCAAGAGACAACATCATAGCACGTGCACTATTTACCATATCTGCACCTAAAGCTATAATTCTAGCAATGTGAAATCCGCTAATAATTTTTCCTGAAGCAATAATTTTAATATCTTTTTTTAAATTGAAACCAACCAATGTATCATACACAAATGCCAAGGCATCTCTTAAAGGCATTCCAATAGAGTTAGAAAATTCAACAGGTGCTGCTCCTGTTCCTCCTTCACCTCCATCAACAGTAATAAAATCGGGCTTTATCCCTGTTGAAATCATTGCTTTGCATAAATCTATAAACTCTTGTTTTTTTCCAACGCACAGTTTAAAACCAATTGGTTTTCCTTCAGATTTTTCTCTCAATAGTTGTATAAAATTCATCAGCCCTTTTGCAGATGAAAAAGCAGCATGTGATGGTGGAGAAAGCACATCGGTATGTGCAATAACACCTCTAATTGCAGCTATTTCTTTGGTGTTTTTAATTGCTGGCAATATTCCTCCATGACCTGGTTTTGCTCCTTGTGAAATTTTTATTTCAATCATTTTCACATTTTCTAGAATCGCTTTTTTAGCAAAAGTATCTTCACAAAAAGTTCCTTCCTTTGTTCTGCAACCAAAATAACCTGTTCCTATTTGCCAAATTAAATCGCCTCCATTTTCTAAATGATAAGGGCTTAACCCTCCTTCACCTGTATTGTGTGCAAACCCTCCTTTTTTAGCGCCTTTATTCAGTGCTAAAATGGCGTTTTTACTTAGCGACCCAAAGCTCATAGCCGAAATATTTAATAAACTTGCTGAGTATGGTTTTTTACAACTTTCCCCTCCAACAATTATTCTTGGATGAGCATTTTTATCATTATCATTACAAGCGTACATAGAATGGTCTAACCATTCATACCCAACCTTGTAAACGTCCATTTGTGTACCAAAAGGAACGGTGTCGTTTGTTTTTTTAGCACGCTGATACACCAAACTTCTAAACATTCTATTAATAGGTCTTCCTTCTGTATCAGTTTCAACAAAATACTGCATTATTTCAGGCCGAATGTTTTCTAATAAATATCTTCCATGTCCTATAATTGGAAAATTATTTATAATTGCATGCTTTTTTTGTACAATATCATAAACTCCAACTAAAATAAGTGGACCAAAGAGTACTAAACTCCATAAAATTGGCTTCCAACTAATTGAAATAACACCTATTACAACTAGTAATATTATAGAAATAACAATAAATTTTTCTCGGCCTTTCATTCTTTTGTGAGTATTAATTGAGTTTGTATTACATATAATTTATTTCACCATCTGGCATAAAACAATGGCAAATTGGATCTGTGTTCTCGGCAAAATTATATCCTTTTTCCCACCATTTTTTCATTTGTACAGGATTAAAAAATAATGGATTTTCTGTAAGTTTTTCAGGTAAAATCCAAAGTTTTACATCAATTTTAGATTGTTTTCCTTTTAGTTTTCCAATTAATATATCTTTCAACGCACTTTGGTTAGATATAAATTTAAAAACTCCCATTAGTGATTGAAATGAGTTTGTGTACATTTCTTCATCAACAATAGGCTCCTCTTCGCTGTCTAATATAATAACATCTATTTCTGTAGCGCCATTTTCTATAGCGTGCAGCACTGGAACATGACTGCCAAAACCCCCATCTGCGTATTGACAATTGTTCTTTTTAAGTAAACTCATAAAAGGGACAAAGTTTGCTGATGCCCACATCCAATCACAAAAATCTTCATATTCACACAAGTGAGCTTTTTTATATTCAACTTTTTGTTGGGTTAAGTTTGAAACCGTAAAAGTTACATTGGAAGTTTCTTTTAATTTTTCAAAGTCTTCTTTGGAAAATACCTTTTTAATAAATTTTCTTAAATTTTTACTTTGACCAAACGTATTGTACCCTTTTAAGAAAGATATAAGTGTATTAAAATGGTTAATTTTTATATCAAACTTACCATCCTTCTCTCTAACTTTAAAAGGATAAATATTAAATACATCTTTATTTGATAAATTTGAAAACACCTTTTTTAGCTCGTCTACTTTATTAATTGCTAAATGGCTTATTAACAAGCTCCCAACTGAACTTCCAACAAACATATCATATTTATTACCCTTGTTTTTTATCAAATATTCAGCAACTCCACCTGCAAAAGCCCCTTTACTACCTCCGCCTGATATTACCAATGCCTTCATATTTTTAATGTGTTTAACTATTAATTATTATCATGTTAACTAACACAAAGGTCTATAAAATAATTAAACCCTTTTAGATTTAATTCATAAAAGGGTTTAATTATTCTTATTTTTTCTGTTTATCCTTTTTTTGTATATTCAGATTTTGATGTAACATCAATGATTTTTGCAATATTTGTTGAAGGTTTTCCCTTTTTAAAATTAATATTATAATCAGCCAACGTAAGTTTTAGCTTGGTTTCAACAATTATCTTATTTCCTTTAACAGTAATAGTTGCTGTTTCAGTAATGGCTTTTGTAACACCATGCAATGTCATTTCTCCATCTACACTAACATTATAAGTGCCATCTTTATCAAAATTAATATCGGTAATATTTGTAATTTGTCCTTTAAATTTAGCTTTTGGGAACTTTTTAGTATCTAAAAATTTTGAACTGTTATAATGCTTCTGCATCAATGCTTTTTCAAATTCAAACCCTTGCATTGGTACAGAATAAACTACAACTCCCGTTTCGGTATCTAATGTACTTACCACCTTAAAATTGTCTGCGGTTATGTCTTCTATAGCTGTGTGTGAAAAGAAATTTATATGGCCTGCTTTACTAACCAGTTTAGTAACTGTTGGTGCAGTGAATGCCAATGTTAAAGTTAAAATTCCTGTTATTCCAATTGTAAAAATTATTTTTTTCATGTGTCTTTGTTTTTTTAGTTGTTATCTATTTCTGTTTTTTAGTTGTTTACGATATCGCATTTTTCAAGTATTACATCTTCATATAATTCTAAATCCTCATCATATCCAGCTCCAGAACGAATTACACCTTTAATGGTAACTGTCTCTCCAATTTTTAAATTTTTGGTATTTATATTTGTTTCAGAAGTAAACGTACAACTTACACCTGCTTTCTCATTTTTATCTTTTAAAAGCACTACTTGTTGTTGGTCTAAATCTTTAGTAATTGAAGCTACAGTTCCAGTTACTGCAATAATCTTAGATTCTCCTTCATCCTGCAAGTATTTTTCATTAGCTAATATTGCATCTGTAAAATATTCTTCAACTAATGTTGAAGCTTTCATTTGATAGTCTGAAGCTATTGCCTGAATATTTCTATGAGGTTGGTTAAACACATAGAAAATTATTCCAACACCTATAATTAGTCCGCTTAACATGATGATGATTCCCCATTTAATAAATTTTTTTTTCATTTAGTAAAATTTTTATTTATGATGAATAAGTCTTACAAAATGTTAAATACTAACAAAAAAGTTAAAAATTATTTATTTTATGTTGAAAAGTGGGTTATTTAAAATGAATAAAGCACCCGTAATAGATGGTTTAATAGGAGAGTTTAAATTTTTCCATAAAAATCTACCAAAAAAAACGAATTAAATGACTATTAATAATGTACACTAATAATTATATGTTTATTTTTAATGATACTAAATTAAGCGTATATTCATAAAGTTTTGTTAAAATTTTATTTTTTTTCTTAAATTGTAACAAAAAACATGAAAAAGGGTCTTCTACTAATTGTGTTACTAGTTTCTTTTTTTTCTTATGCTCAACAATCTAAAATTGATAGTTTGAAAAATGAATTAAATCTAGCAAAAGATGAATTTCTAAAAATCAATCTCTTGTCTGAATTATGCGATGAACTAGCCACAAAATTTAATTCTGATGAAGACAAAAAGTATATAGAACAATTGATTGTACTTTCTAAGAAGCACAAAAATCATAAATCACTTATAAAAGGGTATCAAAACTATTCAACCTTTTTTATATGGAAAAATGAACTGGAAGCATCCATTAAGTATATATTAAGAGCTGAAAAAATTTGTGACAGTATTGGAGAATACAAAACTCAATTAGATTGTATTACGCAAGCAGGAGCTGTATATAGTGATTTAAAACAATTTAACAATGCGGAAAAGTTATATTTAAAAGGTGAATCTATAATTAATAAGAATATCACTGCAAAAGAAAGTTGTACTGTATATGCAAGTTACGCTTATTTTTTTATGAAAAAAGAAGATGAGCAAAATGCTATTGATTATTATATAAAAGCTCTAAATTGCTTAAATGACTTCGATGATTTTGAAACAAAACTAAATTGCTATAATGGGTTATGCTGGCTATACATTGA
>Ga0256840_1001877_pt1 | contig 19042 bp, 18 predicted proteins | sample 355202metaG_FD_185969 | JGI IMG/M metagenome (GOLD analysis project Ga0256840, IMG submission 185969) | Hydrothermal vent microbial communities from Mid Atlantic Ridge, Atlantic Ocean - 355-202 | ecosystem: Environmental > Aquatic > Marine > Hydrothermal vents | place: Atlantic Ocean: Mid...
ATTTATGGTATTTTAGATTCAAATGAGATAAATTCAACCGCAACAGATAACTTTGCAATTCGTCCAGATAAGTTTAACTTAACACTACCTGCTGTAGGGTATGCAGGAGAAAATTTTAATATAGATTTTAACGCAACAAATGGACAAGACTACAATGAAACACTAAATAGTTCGTTTTTAATAGAGTCAAATATCTCAAAGAGTGTGTGTTTTAATGCACCTTTACATGTAGCCCCTTTTAGCTTTGTAGATGGAGTTAAAAGTGCGGATGCAAACTATAGCGATGTGGGTGATATAAACATAACTATAAAAGAGATACTTGGAAGTGAATTTGCTGTTGTTGACAACAATGATACCGCAGATGCAGATAGACTTATTACGCCAGATACACAAAGCATGACTATAAAACCTTATGAGTTAAATGTAACCCATATTATATATGATGAGGGTTGGTTATATATGGCTGATGTTGGAGATATAAACCAGAAAGTTAAATTTTCAGTTTTAGCAAATGATAAACAACATAATCTAGTTCAAAACTTTACAGACATTTGTTATGCTCAAGATGTTGATGTTAAAACTCATTTTGTAGTAGAGAATTCAAATAGTGCAGTACAAATCAAATATGATGACAACACAACACATAGCATAGATGATATAAACAGAACTATAACTATTCCAAAAGCTTCATTTATAACCTCAAAAGCTGATGATGAGTATAGTTTTAATGTAGTTCGTGACTTTAAATTGCCTTATGAGCCTATAAAAATTGGGCTTAGAGAAGTAAGTGTAGAGAGTTCCAATATATCAAAAATCGAAAACAATGCTACAGTTAGTTTGGATAGAGATTTTTACTATGGAAGAGTAAAAACCCAAGATTTAAGTACAAACAAACAGTCAACGCCACATTCTTTACATGTAGAAGTTTTTAAGTTAGGTAAATATCAACAAAACAGTCTAAATTGGTATCTAAATGAAGATGATAATAATACAGCTTTAACTTTTACGCCGAAAGTGAATTTTAGTTATACAACAGACAAAACTGGAGTCAATATTTTAAATATAGCAACTATAGATAAAGGAACTATCACCTTTGATATGGTTAACAGTTGGAGTAGTTCAGATAGTTCTATGATTCATTTAGATATTCCGATTTGGTTATGGTACAGCAAGTACAATGATTATAATGCCACACAAGATTGTAGCCAACACCCATGTTTTGAGTATATATATATAAAACCAGATGCAATTAGTGGCATACAAAGTGGAGATTTTAGTGGAAGTAGTATAGGAAATGACTATAATGCTACAAAACAAAAAATTGGAGTAAAGACATTTAGATGAGAAAAGCACTTAGTTTGATAGAACTTATCTTTACAATTGTTATAATCGCTATAGTGTTTACTGTCATACCAAAAGTAGTTTTGTCACTAAACAAAGCAGATAGTTTTGCTGTTCGTCAGGATGCACTTTTCAATGGAATTTCTATGGTCAGTATGCTTTCAAAACTTCCTTGGGATGAAAACAACACTATATCTAGTGATGTACTCCAAGTATCAAGTACGAATTTTGAATGTAATGCAACGCTTGGAAGAAGAGTTGGAGCTTTTATAAGCTCAAGGAACTGTGAACAAAATCTTAGTGCGACATCACTTGGAAGTGATGGAGAAAGTGATTACAATTTATATAATGATATAGACGATTTTGTGAGTGAAAACAATATAACTGCAGATCCCTATAGGCTTACATCAAGAGTAGTTTATCTGTCCGATAACTTTACAAAAACAGGAACAAAAATAACTTTTGATTTATCGTCAAATAGTGAGTCAAATAGCAGTACAAATCTAAAAAAACTAGATATAACAGTTTATTATGCTGGAAAAAGAGGGCAAGAAAGACAACTGACTCAGTTTAACTATGTGTCATCCAATATAGGTCAAATGACACTAAACAAAAGGAGTTGGTGATGAAGTATCGTGGCTTTACTCTTGTTGAGATGATTACAGTTATAGTAGTGTCAGGAATACTATCAGCCGGTACTTTTGTTTCTCTTAAACACCTTTATTTAAGAGTTTCAAAAAGCAAAGCGTTGAGTGAGCTTTCACTTGACTCACAAATCATAGTTAATCAGATATCGTCTTTATTATACGATAGAGTTCCAAGTTCTGTAATAGGTTATAATGATAGCACAAACACTTTTGAGTCCATATATTCACTTAGTTCAACTTATCATATACTTGAATGGATAGGTACTAGTGTCGAGTCTTTGAAAAAAAGAGATTATAGTGGTTTTGTAGACTTAGATGACTCTAATGCTACAAATAAAACACTAGTTTCACCAAATACTGATGTAGCAAAACTTTTAACAACTACTAGGAAAAAATTTGATGATTATAGTATTACTTTTGATGACAATATAACAGCATTGGTATTTGCTGGAACTTTTGATGATGGTTCCATAGCGTATTCTAGTGAGTTTAACTCTACTTTTGGATGGCATGGAAACAGTTCTAACAAAGTTTTGGGGATAGATAGTAGTTCAAATGGTAAAAATATCATACTTAAAACAAAACCAAATGAAGTATACGAAAAGTATTATATAGTTGATTCTGCTTATGCTATAGCGAGAGGTCAAGATATAAACTGTAGGAGTGATGCCAATGAAACAGATACGCTTTATCTGTTTTATAATTATCGTCCATGGAAAGGTGAAACATTTTGCAACGATGCAAATGTAACAATCCTTTCAAGTGAAGTATCTGGTTTTGAGATTGACTTACTCAATGGAAGTCTATTTTTTAACCTAACTATGAGAAGAAATGTTCCAAAAAGAAGCAATGAAGGAAATGTAACCATTTCGAAGCAAAAGGTAGTGTTTTGATGAGAAAAGGATTTGGGATACTTCAGGCACTTTTAGTCATAGTTTTAGTTAGTGGTATCCTTGTGATTGCTATGAAATATGCTACAGTTTCAGTAAAGCAAACAGCAGATATATATGTAAAAGAGGCAAGTGAACTTTTTATGGATAGTGCAGTTGAGCTAACACTGCTTGCTATTAGCGGTTATGATAGAAATGTAAGTAATGATTGTTTGAAAGAGGTACATGTCATTTCTAGTGACAAAAGGTTTACCGCAGATATAAACATAACTAAGTATTTTTTATATAAAGATTATAACCTAACAAATTGTAGTAGAGTTCAAAAAATACAAACTGAAGATTCACACGGCATGGTTATGTTAGAAATTAGCGTAAAAACAGACCCAACTAACCCTAAAAACAAAGGCAAAGACATCAGACTTACAAGAAGGACACTACAAAGGCCATGAAAAAAGTTAAAAGTTTAGACCTGACCCCTGCTTTTAGTATGGTTGAATTGATTTTTGTTATTATTTTAGTTGGTGTTTTAGCTTCTATTGGTAGTAATTTATTGCCAAATAATAGGCTTTTAAATGATACAAATTATATAACAATGAAGATAAAAGAAAAACAAAAAAACGCTATAGGAAGAAGTAACTACAATTTTAGTGACGAGCTTTGGAGTTCCTCATCAAACTTTACATGTGTAGATTTAGATAAGAGTGGATTTGAAAGTGAAGATTTAAGTGCTCAAAAACCTCATAAGCTTAGCGCAACTGTAAGCGTAGATGGAAATGTGACATTATGTTTTGATGAATATGGAAGACCATACCAATCACAAAAGCTTTTAGTGCAACAAAAAGATATAAATGTAAGCTATAATGGTGTTTCTAACATAATTTCAGTTATGCCTATGTCGGGTTATGTTATATTAAATAAATAAATAAACAAGGTTTTGTATGGCTAACGCAAATATACTTAATTATATTGATCCATTTGATAGCATTGCTATTTCTTATGATGGTAAAAACTTCAGTAACAATATAAACAAAAAATCTTTTATAGGCTCTCGTGTTTCATATAACGATGTGATTTTACACACTTTTAAAGTTCCAACTTCAACAAGCGATGATGAACTAAAGATAAATGTTGAAATCAAGATGTATGATGATGCAGGCTTAGATGTACAAAAAAAGTACAAAATATCTTATAGCAAAAAAGAATTAGATTTTGAAGAAAATGTTCTTGTAGAAGCATTTGCTATAGAAGTTGATACTGTAACAAAGTCTTTAGAGAGTGTTTTAAGTCGCACAAAACATATCGACTTTTTGGCTCTTCCTTTTCTCTCTTTTTCAACACTTTATAAAAACAAAATCATTGAAGCTAAAAATGATATTTTTGTCTATATAGATGAAAATGAAGCATTTTTAAGTATATACAAAGATGGCAAATATCTCTCTTCAAAGTCATTAATAAATTTAGAAGAGATGGTCAAAAAACTAGAGACCGATGGTGTTGATATAACTATAAATCAGCTAAAAGAACATCTTATAAAAAAAGGTCTTGATGCTAGTATATACGAAAGAGGAGAAACAACACTTTTCAATGGAATTGAAGCTATATTTGCAGCAATGCTCAATAAAATCAACGATATAGTTATCTACAATAGAAGTGTATTTGGTTTTGAAAAAGTTGATCGTATTTTCTTGAGTATGCATAATGGACGCATAAAAGGGATAAGAAAATTCATAGTGGATTTTGGTTTTTCTGATGTTGAAGTTCGTGATTTCAATATGTTTAGAAACAAAGAAGATGGTAACTTTTTTGAAAAGATTATCGCATCATACATAAATGATAAGTTAGAATCAAAAGATTTTAGTCACAATTTAACTGTTTTTACAAAAGAACCTCCTTTCTACAAAAAAGAGTCTGGCGCGATTTTGCTTATAGTATCTTCTATTATCTTATTAAGCCTTTTATATATAGGATTTATTGAGTATGAAAACATAGAATTAGAAAAGCAAAAAAATATGCTTCAAGAGAGATATGATATAGTAAAAAAGAATCAAAAACGATACAAACAACAAATCAATGCAGTAAACAAAGAACTTAAAAATACAGAGACAAAAAAAGAATCTATGGACTTGAAAGTTCAAAATATAGAAAAAAATATAATGAGACTGAAAGACATTAGAGACTCAAAAATAGTTTATAGTGAGTTTGTTTTTGATGTAAATAATCTTTTGAAAAAATACAATCTTTCTACAACTAAAATAGAGATTACAGGTAAAAATAGTATGAATATAGAGATAGTCGCCCAGTACAAAAAAAGAGATAGTATCACAATGTTTATGGAAGATTTGATTGATGGTGGTTTTATAGGCATTAAAACAGATGAAATAAAACTAGATAAAGATATATATATGAGTAAAATCGAGATTAAAAGATGAATTCATTTGACAACTATTTAAAAACAGCAGATAAAAATCAGAAGTTGATGATATTTGCTTCATTTATTATTGCTGTTGCTTTTTTGCTAAACCAATTTATACCACCAAAACTAGAGCTTCAAAGAGAGTTAAGAGATAGTGTAGATACATTGCAATTAAATTTGAGCAAAAACCTTACGAAGCGTCTTAAAAAGCAACTTTCAAAAAAGACAAAAGAGCTGATGTTAGCCAAAGAAAAACTTGATATTCAAAAAGACGAAGTAAATTTTATAATGTCTAATGTTTATAAAATAAGATATGCTTTTTTTGATGACAAGCGATGGGCAAATACATTGGATGATATCCTAAAATATAGTGTTAAAAGAAATCTAAAAGTAGAATCACTAAAGAGTATTGACGCTAAAGATGAATCAAAAAATATTCTTAAATTGAAAAAAAATATAAAACTAAATGGTATTGGAAGATATGCTGATATCGTATCTTTAATCCAATATATACAAAACTTTGATACTCTTTTGGAATTTAACAAGATAGACATAAGTCTTACAAAAAAAGATGTTGAATTTAGTTTTGATATAAATGTTTTTGGAGTTGGATTATGAGATTAGTTTTGTTGTTGATGATTGTTGCAAATCTATATGGACAAGAGCTTAAGGATACAGTCATAGCCATGATTGAACCTCCTTTAAAGAATCCAATTGTTTATATTAATTATGATCCTTTTCAAAAAGGAAAAGAAGTAATCCAGAAAATTTTTGATAAAAAAGCACAAGATAAAACTCTATATATAACAACTATTTTAAATAACAAAGTCTTCATCAACTCAAGATGGTATAGGGCAGGAGAGACGGTAAGTGGATTTAAAATTATCCAGATAAATAGAGATAGTATATTGGCTAAAAACAGTAAAAAAGTTGTAAAGTTTGGCATTAAAAGAAGAAAAAAATTTTTAAAAGTAAAAGGTAAATAGCTATGAGATTGATTATATCGAGCATATTGGTAGTTATGTTTTCATTAAATTTGAGTGCAAATTGCGAAAATAAGTTTTTCTCATTTAGTATTAAAGATACAGGTGCTAATCGTATTAGCATTATGGATGTTATTGAAAACATCTCTGATGAGTGCAAAATGACCGTTATCTTTGAAGATAGTTATGTTAAAAATATAGTTAAGAAGAAGTTAAATTATATAAATGTTAAAAATTACTCGTTAAATAATCTTTTAGATTTAATACTTAGTGATAACAATATATTTTATAAACTAGAAAACAACCAAACTGTTCTAAAAATTTCATACATAAAGACTAAAACATTTTATATAGATTATGTTAGTTTTACAAAAAGATCTAGTAGTACAAGCAAAACTATAAATACAGGGTCATCTAGCGGTGATAGTGGAGGAAAAGATACAACTACGATGGATTTTGCTTCAGATTTTTTATTTTGGACTAAAATTGAATCAGAGATTAACAGTATATTGCACAGAAGCGAAGATGCCAATAAGATTGAATCAAAAGCATTGATAAATCAAGATGCTGGAATGATTACAGTAAGTGGCACAAAAAAACAGCTAAATAGAGTTGAGGATTACATAAAAGACTTTACAAAAAGATTACATAAGCAGATATTGATTGAAGCAAAACTAATAGAGGTTAGGTATGACTACGATAAAACAACTGGGATAAATTGGGATAATTTTCAGCTTTCTATTAATGGTTCAAGTGATGCTGCAAGACAAAGAACAGGAGGAGTTTTAAATAATGGTTTTATAAAACCAAACTATCTGATTGGATACAATTTTTCAATGGATGGCTTAATAAAATTTCTTAAAACTCAAGGAGATGTAAGGATAGTATCAAATCCAAAAGTTATGACACTTAACAATCAAAGTGCAGTTATAAATGTAGGAACTCAAGTAAACTATAGGTATGATGATGGTAGTTCTACCACCATATCAAACGGTACAACTACTACAACACCAAGCTACACAACAGATTCAACCTTTGTGGGCGTTACTTTAGATATTACACCTCAAGTAACAAGAGATAATTTTATAATGCTAAAGATAAATCCAATTATAAGTGAAATATCTAAAGAGCATATTGATGCAAATGGTGTACCATTTTTAGCTCCAGACATAAAGATAAAGCAATTATCTTCTATTGTTAAAGTTAAAGATGGAAACAAGATATTGATTGGTGGGCTAATAAATAAAAATGAGAGCATCCAAGATACAAGCGTACCACTTTTGTCTTCTATCCCTTTTCTAGGCAGAGCATTTAAAAGTAGTGCAAAAATTACAACCAATAGTGAACTTATTATAGTTTTAATACCTCATATTGTAGATATAAACAAAGAACCAAATTTAAGTGATTTTGATATCTCCATATCTCAAAAAGAGAAATAATGCGTGATTTTGAAGCTGCTGGTATACTGTTTAGAGATGATATAAATCCTAGATATTATTTTGATAGCAGTAGTGCCGAGATAGCCAAAAATAGGATAAAAGAGGCTATAGATGAGCGTAATGCTCCTCTTATATTTCTTATTGGTGACCCTGGGGTTGGTAAAAGCTATATACTCAAACTTTTAAATTCTCAGATCAAGGAAAAACAACTTACTATTTTCATTGACCATCCTTTTTTTGATAAAAGAGATTTGCTTAAGCTTCTTTATGAAGCAAAAGGAATGGATTTCGATAGAGATGTCAGTTTCAATACACTAAAAGATGAGCTCATAAAAGAGTATAAAAATACAACACATACTATCTTTTTAGATGAGGCACAACTACTAAATGAAGAGCAGTTTGAGCTTATCCGCATACTTAGTGACACCAAAGTTTTGCAGTTTGTACTGTCTATGCATAGAGAAGAAGGAAGTGCAATTTTAGAGAAAAAACATTTTAAATCAAGGACAAAAGTAGTTATTGACTATGGAAATCTTGATTTTAATGAAGTTTTTAGATACATACAAAGTTCTTTAATATCCAATTCATTTAGTGAAATTGCAGCTATGTTCTCAAAAAAAAATGCAAAAAGTATAACTAGGTATTGTAGCGGAAACTTCAGAACAATCAAAAAGTTTTTATATATGAGTATGAAACTCTTGGATTATGCAAAAAAGAATGGCATCAAAAAATATCAAAAACTTCATCCAGATTTGATTACGATGACAGCATTAGATTTAGGATTATTGAATGACTAATGCTAGATTTGAAGATTTGGAAAAAAGAGTCAGAAAACTTAAACTAAAGAGGTATGTAAAAATATTCCTTTTGCTAGCTACCGTCACAGGTGTAGGTTTTTTTGTACAAAACAATATGTACTTAACAGGCAAACAAAAACCTTTACATGTAAAGACAATCTTAGTTAAACCATTAAAAACAAAACAAGTAATTTCGCCTAAAAAAATTAAAGAAATAGTCATCATAAAAGAAGATGCAAAGTATGAGACTTTAAATCTTTCCCCTAGAATAAATCTACCAAAAAAAGTGGTGCACAAGCAGGTAGTCAAAAAAAAGGTAGTAATCAAAAAAGAGATAATAGTAAAAGAAGAAAAAGTATTCAAGAAAAAAATATCTTTACATGTAAAAGAAGTTAAAACAGAAGATGTTCTTCTTGCTAGATTTAAATCTAGCGGAGATTTTGATTCTACAATGAGTTTGGCTCGTTTCTATTTTAAAGAAAAAAAGTTTGTAAATAGTATTTTTTGGTCAAAAAAAGCAAGCAAACTATCTTCAAGTGATGATTCTTCTTGGCTTATTTATGCCAAATCCAAATATGCAATTGGTAAGAAAAAAGAAGCTATAAAAGCATTAGAACTTTACCTTCAATATTTTAGTTCAGACGATATCATGAGGTTAGTACAGCAATATAGGAGCAAAAAATGAAAAAATTGATTTTACTATTTTTGCTTATTTATGGAAACTTGTTTGCATACAGCCATGATGATGTGATAGCAGATTATCAAGCTAAGAAATATGTAGATGTTTGTAAAAAAAGTGCTATTTTTTACAAGAACGCAGAGAAGGATGAAAATATACTCTCTATTATTGGTGATGCTTGTGCTAAAATTGATTATATTAATCCGCTAGGATATATAGTTAGAGGTTTAGTATCTACACCTCAGTTTCGTGAAAATGGTTCATATTTTGCAACTTTAGTTTTGCAAAAAAAGTTGATTTATCAGTTTATGAATGATGGAATTGAGCTTAAAAACCTTAGACTTCCGCGCTCAAAGCATACACTCTCAATCGTGTTTGAAAACCTTGTAAAAAATAACTATATTAAAGAAAATGGAAAGATTATTATAAAAACTTCTGCAAAAGAGTATAGAGTTTGGATAAATAATGCAAAAAAAAGAGTTGTGATTGTTGAAGAATATAAAAATAGCAAAAAAATAAAAACACATTGGTACTTATAAAATGATAAGACAAAAAATACGAATAGGCGACATACTTGAAGAAAAAGGTTTCATCACTAATGACCAACTGATAAGTGCTCTAAAAGAACAAAAAGAGAGTAACTTTTCAAAAAAACTGGGTGAGATTTTTATCCAAAATGGATATATAACTGAAAAAGAGTTTACAGAACTTTTGGCTGAGCAGTTAAAGTTGGACTTTATTGACCTCTATGGTATAGATGTTGATTATCAACTTATGAGTAATTTTTCTATGAATATGCTTAGAAATGCTGATGCTGTAGTTTTTATGGAAGACCAAGAGTATATATATGTAACAGTATCAGACCCTCTAGACTATGAGGCGATTGAACTACTTGAAAGAAATATAGCTACAAAGCCAATAAAGCTACATGTTTCCTTGCACAATGATATTTTGTATGTTTTTGATAGGCTTGAGATTATCTCCACTACAAAAAACATAGTCGATAATATAAAAAGAGAGATAAACTCTGGTACTTATAAGTCAGACAGCGAACAGAGCTCTATCATGCAGCTTATTGAACAGATAGTAAAAAATGCAATCAAAGTAAATGCAAGTGATATTCATATTGAGCCTTCAGGATTCAATGTTTCCGTTAGAAGTAGAGTTGATGGTGTTTTAAGAGAGAGCTTTGTATTTGACTTAGAAGTTTATAATGCTCTTGCTTCTCGTATAAAGATTTTGGGAAACTTGGATATATCGGAAAAAAGAAAGTCGCAAGATGGTCGTTTTTCTATGGAAATCAATCATCATAAATATGATTTTAGACTATCGACTGCTCCAACTATGCATGGTGAATCTATGGTTATGAGAATACTTGATTCTAACAAAATTCTTTTAAAACTAAAAGATTTGGGTATGGAAGATAGAAATCTTAAGCTTTTCAATGAAATACTAAGTTCACCTTATGGCATAGTTTTTATCACAGGACCAACAGGAAGTGGAAAAACAACAACTCTTTATGCCGCACTAAATGAGATAAAAAGTATAGAAAACAAAATGATAACCATAGAAGACCCTATAGAATATCAGCTACCACTAGCTCAACAAATCCAAGTAAGCGATAAGATAGGTTATAGTTTTGCAGATGCTCTTCGTTCGATTCTAAGGCAAGATCCTGATATCATCATGGTTGGTGAGGTTAGAGATTCTGAAACACTCAATATTGCAGTCCAAGCTTCACTTACTGGTCACTTGGTTTTTACTACGCTTCATACTAATGACGCACCAAGTGCCATCACAAGAATGATTCAGATGGATTTGGAGCCGTATCTTATAGCAGATTCTCTTATAGGGGTTGTGGCTCAAAGACTTGTAAGAAAGATTTGTCCAAGTTGCAAAAAAGAGTTTAATCCACCAATTAAAATGGTAGAAAAGATAAAAGAACATCTACCAGAGACCTATCAGTTTTACAAGGGCGATGGTTGCATTAAGTGTGGATTTACAGGATACAATGGTAGAACTATGATAAGTGAAATTCTTAGGATAAGTGAAACAGTATCACATATGATATCAATCAATATGAATAAGTACGAAATAGCAAGAAAAGCCGAGGAAGAAGAAGATTTTGAGCCTATGGTTGTTGATGGACTGATCAAAGCCCTTAGAGGTGTTACTACACTCGAAGAGGTTTTAAGAGTTGCAAAGTAGTTATTTTGAAGTTGAGTATATACTTGGAGGAAAAAGACATAAGTATGTTTTAAACGCATCTCATAAAGTTGAAGCCATACAAGAGTTTAAAACTAAAGGTATGGGTGTTTTTGTAGAGATAAAAGAGATAAAAGAACCAAATAGTGTTAAGATAGATAGGATTAAGAGTAAAATTGCTGATAAATTAAGAGCTAAAAAAGTACCACTTGAACCTTACATAGCAACACTAAGGCATATATCAACTATGCTAAATGCTGGGCTTCCAATCACAATTTGTCTTGATGATATTATAAAAACAACAACTCATAAAAGACTTTTAGAAATTTATAAACATATTTTACAAGAAGTTGAATCTGGCATTAGTCTTTCTATTGCTTTTAAAAGATTTGAAAGTGAAGTTGGAACTATATCTGTTGCGCTTTTTGACTTGGGCGAAAAAACAGGAACTCTTGATGAGTCTATAGAAAAACTAGCTGATATTCTCCAAGAAGTACAAGACAATAGAATGAAACTAAAAAAAGCAACAAGATACCCAGTCATAGTCATAGTTGCTATGATAATTGCATTTTCTTTTGTGATTACACTTGTAGTTCCTCAGTTTCAGGCTATGTTTGAGGAGTACAATACTGAGTTACCATTTCCTACGCTTCTATTGCTTTGGATAGAGCATGCCATAACGCAGTATGGTTTATTTATACTTAGTGGCATGGTTTTAATCAGTTTTATACTCTCTTACATATACAAAAAAAGTGCTAACTTTAAACTAGGGTTTGATAGATACATGTTGAAAGTATATATAGTAGGCAAAGTTATATATCTATCAATGGTTGGACGATTTATATTTGTTTTTGATAGACTCTCTACATCTGGCGTACCTATACTAGACTCACTACAGACTGCTATTGGTATAGTTGAAAATGAGCATCTAAAAAAGCAGCTCAATAAAATCATAGAAGCCATAGAAGAGGGCAGAAGCCTAAAAGATGGTTTTGAAGATACAAAACTATTTGAAAGTATGACTATACAGATGATAAGTGCAGGTGAAAACAGTGGAAGTCTTAGTGCTATGTTAGACAAAGTGTCAGATATATACAGAAAAAAATACTCCTATCTTGTTGACAATGTAGCAACTATGATAGAGCCATTGCTTATAGCAGCCATTGCTGGTTTTGTACTTCTTCTTGCTCTTGGTATTTTCTTACCTATGTGGTCAATTGCCGAAGCAGTGGGAGGATAAGAGATGGAAACAGGAACCATAGCAGTAGCCATCATTAGTACTATCGTTCTTGGTGTGATATTTTGGATAATTCAGAAGATAACTAATATCTAGTTACATGTAAAAGAGGTTGGAGTTGAGCCTTTACCTGTTACATCTATAAGAACAAAATCACCATAATATAGTTTTTTTGATGTGCAGTTTGTGCATGTAATATTACAATCTTCAGCGTTGAAAGCATAAACCCAAAAGTCATTCTTATCTGGCTTGTTTGGTATGTCATTATTGTAGCTAGATTCATCAGTAAATTTTACACCATTTTGTTGATTAGAAGCTGGACCTGTAAATATAGATATATTTACATCATTGTAAACTCTTAAAAATTTTGTATTTTTGCCTTTAATAATTGCGCCAAAAACATCACCATTAGCAGATAAGTTATCAGGATATCCGTGAATATTGAGTGGGTTAATAGAGCTTTTTTGATGGTTACCCCAACTAAAATCTCCCTCATTGATGCTCCACTCTCCATTTGCTGTTTCTATTGCAGTAGCAACTGCTGAGATAGTAGCTATCTCAGCAGATTTTTTAGCACCATCAGTTACACCTGAAAGTTTAGGAATAGCCACGGAAGCGAGTATACCAATAATAACAATTACAAAGATAAACTCTACCATTGTAAATGCGTTATGTTTCAATATAAACCCTTATAGATTATTTGTATAAAAATATCTAATTGTTGCTGGATTAAGAGGATCCTCATATCTAACGTTTGTGATTGCTACTGGACTTGTTCCGTTTACATCTATTAATCCTATGCTTTGTGCTGGAATAACTGTAGGATTTATATCTGGATCATTTGTATTTACTATTTGTAAATCAAAATTAGTTGGATTAAAAACCCAAAAGTCATTTCTATCTGGCTTACCTGCTAAATCTCCACCTGGTATTGTAGTATCATCTTTTACACCAGTTGTAGGGTCGCTTGCACTTGCTGTCATAAGAAGTGGAAACATATACCAATTTTCAGAAACATTTGAATTAAAACTACCATCTCCACCAGTTAGTCCATATCCTCTTATGATAAAATCTTCAGTCTTCTTTGCAATTTTACTTAAGGCTTGTCTATTGTCATTAGCTTTTTTATATGCAACACCAGCATCTGTGTAAACAGTTACATTTAAATCAGTAGCATCTAAATTATGCCAATTTATATGAGTATTACCAAAATCATCTATCTGAAACTCTATTGTACCAACTATTGCACCATCTAAACTATTCATAGCCGCAATCTCAGTATTAACTTTTGCTTTATCCTTCACTCCACCAAACTTAGGCAACGCAACCGCCGATAATATCCCTATGATGACGATAACAAATATCAACTCCACCATCGTAAAACCACTTCTTTTCATAATCTACCTCCGTATTTTAATTATTATATGATAACATATTTAATCTAAAAGCAATTATAATTCCACTATAATTCTCATAAAAAAACAGGGACTACATGCCACTAAGCAGACTTAACAAAGAACAACTCGAAGCTGCCACTGCAAAAGCGGGTTCAAACCTTATCATTGCTAGTGCAGGAACTGGAAAAACATCTACTATTGTAGCTAGGATTGCATATCTTATTAAAGAGCAAGGCGTAAAACCTGAACATATACTTCTTCTTACTTTTACAAACAAAGCAGCTGCCGAGATGTTAGAGCGTGTTGAGGCATTTTTTGATAAAGAAACAGTATCTAAGATAGAATCAGGAACTTTTCATGCAGTTAGTTACCGACTTCTAAAAAAACTTGGAAAAAAAATAAGTCTAAAACAGCCAAAAGATTTGAAAATGCTTCTCAAAACCATACACGCAAGACGAAGGTTTGACCATATAGATAGTCCAGTTAAAGCCTATCAGTCTTCTTATCTTTATGATCTGTTTTCTCTTTATCAAAACTCTACAGTTGGGCTTAGTTTTTCTGAGTGGTTAAGCGAGGAAGATAGTGAACACGGTGTATATTATGATATATATGAAGATATATTTGAAGAGTTTAAGCTTCTTAAAAAAGAGTATGGTTATGTAGATTTCAATGACCTGCTTATCATGATGAGAGAGGCTCTAAAAAAAGATGACACCATTAAGTTTAGCGAAGTTTTAGTAGATGAGTACCAAGACACAAACACTTTACAAGGTTCACTCATAGACGCATTTGATAAAAAATCACTTTTTTGTGTTGGAGATTATGACCAAAGCATATATGCTTTTAATGGAGCAAATATAGAGATTATTGGTTCTTTTGCAGAGAGGTACAAGGGTGCCAATATCTTCAAACTCAACAAAAACTATCGTTCCACTTCAAAGATACTCTCTTTAGCAAACAGAGTAATTGAACACAATCCTAGACTTTATGATAAAAAACTCGAAGTTACACGAATAGGAGACTGTGAAGCTCCAAAATTGCTTATTTACGAAGAGATGTTTACGCAATATCAAGCTATCTCAACCCTCGTAAAACTTTCAAAAACTCCTCACAACGAAGCAGCAGTTATATTTAGAAACAACTCTAGTGCCGATGGGATTGAAGCTACTTTGAGAGAAAGTAGCATACCATACAAAAGAAGAGGGGGAATTAGCTTTTTTGATTCTCGTGAAGTAAAAGTTATGATGGATCTTGTGAGTGTAGTTGTAAATCCAAAAGATATGATGGCTTTTATTCATATCTATGAGTATGCAAAAGGAGTGGGTTCGGCTCTTTCAAAAGAGCTATTTGAAGCACTTTTTAAACTCGGGGATGGGGATATATATAAAGGTTTTTTTCATCCAAAAGATATAGCAAATCCATTTAAGACTAGAGTCAAAAACTATCAACTTGGTCTTTTTGATGATTGTCATGAGTTTGGTAGTGTAAGTCGGTTTTCAAAAGAGGGTTTTGATGAGACTTTTATGTCAAATCCTATACTAAAAAATGCTAGGCTTAGTTTAGATGGTGCAAAGTTTATACATAAGTTTTATGAGTACATGAAAAACTCAACAAGAATTAAAAATCCGCAAACACTAGTAAATCACATTATGAGTTCTGAGATATTTAATCAGATTGCGGATTTGTTGGCATCACAAAGAGCTACAAAAAAAGATGGAAGTATAGATGAACTAGCAAAAAAAGAGGCAAGAAGTAGAATTTTTAGAAAAGGACATCTTTTGAAAAATCTTGCATCAAGTTACAGCTCAAGTGAAAGATTTCTAAACGCATTAACACTTGGAAGCAACGAGATGAGCGAGGGCGATGGAGTAAATCTACTCAGCGTACATGCTAGCAAAGGCTTGGAGTTTACTGAAGTGTATGTCATAGACTTGATGGATGGAAGATTTCCAAATAGAAAACTGATGAGCAAAGGTGGAAGCTTAGAAGAAGAGAGAAGACTTTTTTATGTAGCCACTACAAGGGCTAAAGATAAACTGTCACTCTCTTATGCGAAATACGACAAGATAAAAAAGATAGCGTATGTACACTCACCGTTTTTAAAAGAAGCAAAGCTAGTTAATTAAGGTTCTACATGTAGAGCCTTAATTAAGCATACTCTTTTTCTATATACTCTTCTATCGATACTGCAACTTTTTTGGATAGTGCAACAGCTTCTACAACTGTTCTAGCACCTGTTACGATATCACCAGCACCAAATACACCTTTTCTTGAAGTCATTCCAGTTTCATCAAGATTTACTAAGCCTTTTTCATTGACATTTATATTTGCATTTTTAACTAAGACATCATTTGGATTTTGACTGATTGAGATAAATACCGAATTTGCACTTTCAAAACCTGTTTCATCTTGTGTGTCAGTCTTTTTATAAACTACACCATCTTCTGTTATCTCAATAGCTTCTTTATAAAAATGAAACTTTACACCATCTATTTTTGCACATTCAACTTCGTGTTTTTCTGCAGGTATATTTTCTGCGCCTTTTCTGTACATCACTATGACTTCTTTGGCTCCATTTCTTATCGCAGTTCTTGCAACATCCATGGCAACATTGCCTGCACCAAGAATGATTACTTTTCTACCTATATCGTACACCGCAGGTTCTTTTAGATAGTTCACTGCAAAGTGAACATGCCCTAGACTTTCACCTTTAATATTGAGTTTTTTTGGTACATTTATACCTATGCTGACGAACACTGATTTAAATCCATCACGAAATAGGTCATCAACTGTTATATGCTTTCCTATCATAATGTTTCTTCTAATCTTAACTCCAAGTTGCTTGAGCCTATCTATTAGTTTATCAAGAACCCTTTTGTCTAGTCTAAAATCTGGGATACCATACCTCAAAACACCGCCAATCATACTTTGTCCATCATACATAGTGATGCCATATCCTTTTGAAGCAAGTATAAAAGCTAAAGCCATTCCAGCTGGACCACTACCGATGATGGCAACATTATGCCCATTGTATTTGGGCTGTAAAAACTCTGTAGAGTTCATATAAAAATCGGATATATAGTGCTCAATCGCTCCAACACTAACAGCAGTTTTTCTTTTATTTAGAACACAATGCCCTTCGCAATGTTTTTCATGCGGACAAACCAAAGAACATATAACCGAGAGGGGATTGTTTTCAAAAAGCATTTTACCAGCTTCTGCAATTTCTCCAGAAAGAAACATTCTTATCATAGTTTCAATAGGAGTCCCTACGGGACAACCAGTCTGGCAAGAAGGTTTTTTGCAACCCAAACATGTGTTTGCTAAATCTATGGTATATTTATTCATAATCACTCCTAATTATTCTTATCTATTTATAGTTTTCTACAAAATCCTTAATTCTTTTTATGCCTTCAATGATACTTTCGTCATCTGTTGCAAAAGAAAATCTAAAGTAACCTTCTGTTCCAAAACCGATGCCAGGAACTGTAGCTACTCCCTTATCTGCTAATAATCTTTTACAGAATTCAACAGAATCATTTGCTATTTCTTTAAAATTGACATATAGGTAAAATGCTCCACTAGGTTTAACAACACTTAGTCCTTTTATCTTGCTAAACATGTCTATTCCTAAATTTCTTCTGCGTTCAAACGCCTGTCTCATCATCTCTATATCTGCATCAGCTTCACCTAGTAGTGCAGGAATTGCTGCTTTTTGTGTTATAGAGTTTATGTTTGAGGTACTTTGGCTTTGAAGCTTTTTGATGACACTTGTAAGCTCTTTTATTGGTGTAGCCATATAACCAAATCTCCAGCCAGTCATGGCTACTGATTTACTCAATCCATTTATCGTGATAGTTCTTTGATACATATCATCACTGATTGAAGCTACTGATGTAAACTTTAGTCCATCATAAATGATTTTTTCATACATCTCATCAGAACAAACCAAAACATCAGTGCCTTTTAATACTTCAGCTAAAGCCTCTAGCTCTTTTTTTGTATATACTGAGCCCGTAGGATTTGAAGGAATATTTAGTATAAAAACTTTTGTTTTAGCTGTAATTGCATTTTTGAGTTGAGTTGGAGTCACTTTAAATCCACTAGCATCGTCAGTCTCGATGACAACTGGTACACCACCACTATACTTCACAATTTCAGGATAAGTAACCCAATAAGGAGCTGGGATTATAACCTCATCACCGTCATTTATAAGCGCTTGAAAAAGATTGAATAAAGAGTGTTTTGCACCAACATTTGTGATGATATCTCCTACTTCATAATCCAAGCCATTGTCTCTTTTAAGTTTGGTTTGAATCGCTTTCAAAACCTCAGGAGTACCAGGAACCGCTGTATAACCAGAATTTCCTTCATTGATTGCATCAATAGCAGCTTGTCTTATGACTTGTGGAGTTCCAAAGTCTGGTTCACCAGCAGAAAAACTCAATATATCTTTTCCTTGTGCCTTTAACTCACGAGCTAGAGTAGTAATTGCTATTGTTAGAGAGTCTGAGAGTACACCAATGCGGTTTGATAACATGATTTTATCCTTAATTATAATTTATACAATATTATACCAAAGTTTTAACTCTAATTCTATTGCATAATTCGGGTTTAGTCTTTTAGTGTTCCTATATAGAGTTTATAGATTTTTTCAAGTTCAATATCTTTTTCATGTATATCTTTGTTACATGTAGACTTGTCGCAAGTTCCCATAGCTTTTTCCAAAATATCAAGTCGTTTAAATAGGTAACTAAAAAGCTCTTTATTTATATCTGGTATTTTATTGTGTGCCATTGGGTTTTTGTCACGACCTTTTGTGATGACTCTTGCAGGAATTCCAACTGCAGTTGATTCATCTGGAACATCTTTAACAACAACAGAATTAGAGCCGATGCGACAGTTTCTTCCTATAGTAATATCTCCTAAAACTTTTGCACCTGCTCCAATGACTGAGCCATGTAAGATAGTAGGATGCCTTTTTTCTCCTTTGTTGAGATTGACACCACCTAAA
>Ga0256840_1001878_pt1 | contig 19039 bp, 17 predicted proteins | sample 355202metaG_FD_185969 | JGI IMG/M metagenome (GOLD analysis project Ga0256840, IMG submission 185969) | Hydrothermal vent microbial communities from Mid Atlantic Ridge, Atlantic Ocean - 355-202 | ecosystem: Environmental > Aquatic > Marine > Hydrothermal vents | place: Atlantic Ocean: Mid...
TCTAGATAATTCAAAGAAATTTAGCGAGATTATGAAAAAAATAATCAAACCCGAAGGGAAAACAAATAAAAGACAATTTTTTTTGAATAAATTTTAAGAAATAACAGGTTATTCCTTAAAATTTATTATTCAAATCTCACCATTTCTTCATTTTCTGTAAATAGAAGTCTTAGTCGAACTCAGGTTAAAAGAAGGACATCTAAATGATTTTTTTAGACGTATAAATTACAAAAAAGGAAGAGCAACAGCAATTAGTGCAACAGCACGAAAATTAGCAGTAATTGTTTTTAATATGCTTTCAAAAGGAGAAGAATATAAACCACCAACAACATATTTATTTTTAGATCAAAAAAGAAAATTAAAATTAGTCAACCGAATTAAAAAAAATATTGCTGAATTTGGAATTCAACCAAAAGATGTTAGTTTTACAATTACTTGATATTGAGTAAGTTGAATTTAATATTAGTTGGAAGCCCAAAACGAAAAAAATACAGCTAAAAAGAAACAGCCAACCGAACAAATTGCACATTTGGTTTTTGCCAACGCTCAAAAGCTTTAGCATTCACGAACTCAAAGGGTAAATATAAAAACCGTGAGTAAAGCCAACCCTAAAAAACCAAAAGAGCAATTTCTTGCCAACGCCCGACCGAAAATAGCAACAAAAAATGTAAATTTACCACTTAATAAAAATTGAAAAATAAATGTTTGAACAAAGTTTTAAAAATATAGACGACATACTACATAAAGATGCAGGTTGTGGAAGCGAATTAGATTATGTAGAACAAACCTCTTGGGTCTTATTTTTAAAATACTTAGACGACCTTGAAAAAGACAAAGAAACTGCCGCTCTTTTATCAGGAAAAGAATATACAAGAATAATAGACCAAAAATACCAATGGACAAAATGGGCAGCACCAAAATTAGAAGATGGAAAATTAGACCATAACGCACTCACAGGAGACGATTTATTAGATTTTGTAAATAACGAACTATTTCCGTATCTCAAAAAATTTAAGCAAGACGCAGTAAGTGCCGATACCATAGAATACAAAATTGGCGAAATATTTAGCGAACTCAAAAACCGAATACAAAGCGGTTACAACCTACGAGAAGTAGTAAGTCTTATTGACCAACTACGATTTAGAACCCACGCAGAACAACTCGAAATGAGCCATTTGTATGAAGGGAAAATCAAAAATATGGGGAATGCAGGCAGAAATGGTGGCGAATACTACACACCTAGACCACTTATTAAAACCATAGTAAAAGTAGTAGCGCCCAAAATTGGCGAAACCGTTTATGATGGTGCTGTTGGTAGTGCAGGTTTCTTGGTAGAAGCCTTTGATTACCTTAAAAACAGCAAAAAACTATCTACTAAAGATGTAGAAACACTACAAAAAAAGACCTTTTACGGAAAAGAAAAAAAATCGCTTGCCTACATTATTGGTATTATGAATATGATATTGCACGGCGTAGAAGCACCCAATATTATACACACCAATACCTTAGCAGAAAACTTAAGCGACATACAAGAAAAAGACCGTTACAATGTAATATTGGCAAACCCACCTTTTGGCGGAAAAGAACGTGCAGAAGTACAACAAAACTTCCCAATAAAAACAGGAGAAACAGCAAGTTTGTTTTTACAGCATTTTATCAAGATTTTAAAAGCAGGCGGAAAAGCAGGAATAGTTATTAAAAACACCTTTTTGAGCAATACCGATAATGCTTCTATTGCTTTGCGAAAAGAATTATTGACCAACTGTAATTTGCATACCGTTTTAGATTTACCAGGCGGAACCTTTACAGGTGCAGGCGTAAAAACCGTAGTTTTGTTTTTTACCAAAGGCACACCAACCAAAAAAGTATGGTTTTACCAACTCAATTTAGATAGAAATTTAGGAAAAACAAACCCACTAAACGAGCGTGATTTAGCCGAATTTGTAGCACTACAAAAAACAAAAGCAGAAAGCGAAAACTCTTGGAGCATTAACCTAAAAGACATAGACCAAAACACTTTTGACCTATCTGCCAAAAACCCAAACACACCAGAAGAAGCACCTTTACGCCAACCTGACGAAATATTAGAAGCAATGGCAATTTTGGACAAAGAAAGTAGCAAAATTTTAAAAACTATTGAAAAGTTGCTATGAGTAAAGAGATAAACATATCAACTACAATTATTGAAAATAGAATTTTTACTATTCAGAATACACAAGTAATGGTAGATAGAGATTTGACTGAAATATATCAAGTACCTACTAAAGTTCTAAACCAAGCCGTTAAAAGAAATATAGACCGATTTCCTTTAGCGTTTCGTTTTCAATTATCTAATAATGAGAAAAATGAACTGGTCACAAATTGCGACCGCTTTAAAATGATACAGATTTAAAAATAGTATAATGATAAATTATGTCAAATAAATTTAAAAATAAATACCGCATAAAATCTACCCGATTACAAAATTGGGATTATGGTAGTAATGGTATGTATTTTATAACCATTTGCACCCAAAACAGGGAACATTTTTTTGGCGAAATTATTGATGGAAAAATGCAATTAACAGAAATAGGAAAAATGGCAGAAAAATATTGGCACGAAATACCAGAACATTTTCCATTTGTGAAATTGGGCGAATTTGTGGTGATGCCCAATCATATGCACGGTATAATTATTATTGATAAAATGGATGATGATGCACCGGCAATGGTAGAGACGCAAAATTTTGCGTCTCTACGCCAAACCGCATCATCAAAAACCGCATCATCAAAAAACAAATTTGGACCACAATCCAAAAATTTGGCATCCATTGTTCGTGGGTATAAAATTGGTGTAACCAAAAATGCACGCAAAATAAATGCAAATTTTGGATGGCAATCCCGATTTTACGACCATATCATACGCAATGATAAATCATTTAATAATATTTCTAATTACATTATAAACAACCCAAAAAAATGGGATGAAGATAAATTTTATAACAAAAACTAATGATGACAATGGAAAATGATAAAATAATGGTTATTGATAAATTGTTAATTGTTAATGAACAATTGCCACAAACAGACAGACTACGCAAACTAAACCAAATTGCCATTGAACAAATGAAAATTTTGACAACAGAAACAAAATCTTTATTGAAATGAGTAAAGAAAACAACATAATAATATACAATACCATAGATGGTAAAGTGGCTGTTTCATTATACGCTAAAGATGGCGTAGTTTGGATGAACCAAAACCAAATTTCTGAACTTTTTGACACCTCTATTCCTAATATTAGTATGCATATATCAAACATACTGACTGATAAAGAGTTAGATAAAAAATCAGTTGTTAAGGATTACTTAACAACTGCCTCTGATGGCAAAAAATACAATGTTACTTTCTACGCTTTAGATATGATTTTGGCTATTGGCTACAGAGTACGTAGTAAAAGAGGCACACAGTTTAGAATTTGGGCAACAGAAAACCTTAAAAACTATATGATAAAAGGTTTCTTGATGGATGATGAAAGATTAAAAAACCCTGATAGCAGACCAGATTATTTTGATGAGTTATTAGCCAGAATACGGGATATACGTGCTTCTGAAAAACGATTTTACCAAAAAGTAAGAGACATTTTTAGCCTAAGTAGCGACTACGACAAAACCGACAAAGCAACACAAATGTTCTTTGCCGAAACGCAAAACAAATTACTTTATGCCGTAACCCATAAAACAGCAGCCGAACTTATAATAAGCAGAGCCAATATAGATAAGCCCAATATGGCATTGACTGCTTGGAAAGGAACCGTAGTAAGAAAACAAGATATTTATATTGCTAAAAATTACCTTACAGAAGACGAAATAGATACCTTAAACCGATTGGTCGTTATATTTTTAGAAACTGCCGAACTACGAACCAAAAACAGAGAAACCATACCAATGGCGTTTTGGAAACAAAATGTAGATAAAATGTTAGATTTTAACGATAAAAAAATACTAAACACCAAAGGCAGCATAAGTAATGCCCAAATGGAACAAAAAGTATTGGAATTATATAAAATGTTTGATAAAAAACGAAAAACTACAGAAGCACAAGAAACAGACTTAAAAGAATTGGAAGAACTTAAAAATCAACTTAAAAGTGAAGATAATGGATAAGGAAAAATTGAAAGTTGAAAGTGAAAAATTGAAAACTTCTACAATGGATAATGGAAAATTGAAAATTGAAAATGAACAACGCTCTACTGAGCGTAGCCGAAGTATGCCGAAAAATTGGAAATACGGAACATTAGAAGATGCTGTAAATAAAGGTTCTTCCAACATATCATTAAATAAAATTAAAGATGAAGTTGGAGAATATCCTGTTTTTAAAGCGAAAGGATTTGCTCAAAACGTATCCTTTTTCCATCAAGAAAAAGAATATTTAGCAATTATAAAAGATGGTGCAGGTATTGGTAGAGTTTCAAAGCATCCTGCAAAATCTTCAGTTGTAGCAACAATGCAGTATTTAATACCAAAAGAAAATTTTGATATTGGTTTTATTCAATATTTTTTAAATGGAATTGATTTTCAAAAACATAGAAAAGGAAGTACAATTCCACACGTTTATTTTAAAGATTATAAATCTGAACCTTTCCCACTATTAGAACTAATCCAACAAAAACAAATAGTAAAAATAGTAGACCAAGCCTTTACCGCCATAGATAAAGCAAAAAACAATGCACAGCAAAACCTACTAAACGCTAAACAACTTTTTGAAAGCGTACTTAATGGTGAATTGTTAGTTGTTAATGGTCAATTAAAAAAAGGTTGGACTGAAAGAACTTTAGAGCAAATAGCAGAGACTTTTGGAAGAGGAAAATCAAAACATAGACCAAGAAATGATAAGAAGTTATATGGTGGCAATTATCCTTTTATTCAAACTGGAGATATAAGAAATTCTAATCATTTTATTACAAATTATACTCAAACATATAATGAAGTTGGATTAGCACAAAGTAAATTGTGGCCAAAAGGAACAATTTGTATAACAATTGCTGCAAATATTGCAGAAACAGGTGTTTTATCTTTTGATGCTTGTTTTCCCGATAGTGTTATTGGGATTGTTGTTAATCCTGAGTTTGCAAATATTGATTTTGTAGAATATCTATTACAGTCATTCAAAGTGAACTTACAATCTTTAAGCAAAGGAAGTGCACAGGACAATCTTAATTTAGGTACTTTTAAAAATAAATTATTTCCGTTTCCACCATTAAAGGAACAACAAAAAATAGTCAAAAAATTAAACACCTTACAAGCCGAAACCAAAAAATTAGAGAGCATATACGAGCAAAAAATAGCAGATTTAGAAGAATTAAAAAAGAGTGTATTGCAAAAAGCGTTTAATGGGCAATTAACAGTTGATAATGGAGAATTGAAAATGAATGAACAAGTCCGTAGGGACAATTTATCCCCAAGTAAAAAATAGATAAAACGGAGTTGTCGACAAATTATCGACAGTTAAAACTAAGAATATGAAATCAATAAATAAAATACAACTTTTTCAAGAACAGAAAGTAAGAAGCCTTTGGGACGAAAAGAAAGAGAAATGGTATTTTTCTATTGTAGATATTGTTGGAGTATTAAGCGAAAGTGTAAATCCAAACAACTATTGGAAAGTACTAAAAAGCAGATTAAAGAAAGAAGGAAGTCAGTTGGTTACAGATTGTAACCAACTGAAAATGCAATCTACTGATGGTAAATTTTACAAGACAGATGTTGCAGATACAGCACAAGTACTGCGTTTAATACAATCCATTCCATCCAAAAAAGCCGAACCCTTTAAACTTTGGTTGGCAAAAGTAGGCAAAGAACGTTTAGACGAAATAGAAAACCCTGAACTGGCTCAAGAGCGAATGAAAGACCTTTACGAGCAAAAAGGCTATCCAAAAGATTGGATAGATAAAAGATTGAGAGGAATTGCCATACGCCAAAATTTAACAGACGAATGGAAAGAAAGAGGCATCAAAGAACATAGAGATTATGCCATTTTAACAGCCGAAATATCAAAAGCCACTTTTGGGTTGACACCAAGTGAATACAAAGCGTTTAAAAACTTACCAGCAAAATCTAAAATCAACCTACGTGATAATATGGACGATTTAGAATTGATTTTCACTATGTTGGGCGAACGTGTTACTACCGAAATATCAAAAAATGAAAAACCAGATACATTTACCAACAACAAAAAAGTAGCCCAAAGAGGAAGCAAAGTTGCAGGAAACGCATTAAAAGAAACCGAAAAAGAATTAGGAAGAAACGTAACATCTAACAAAAACTTTTTAAATACCGACAATCCGTTAAAATTAGACAAATAAATGAAAGTAAACAGAATATATATAAAAGATTGGCAAGCATTAAAGCCCTACGACAATCATAGTATTACAGATAATTATTACTTAAAAATTTGTAATGAAGTAAAAAAGGTGTTGTTTTTAGAATATGGAGAAATATTGACTTATTATTTAGATGAAAAAGGCATTGACCTGATGTCTTGCTTTATGGTTTCTTATTTTGAAGATATAATTTCAGAAACCAATATTTTTACAGCCTTTACCAATAAACATCAAGAATTATACAATAAAAAATTACCGTTTTTTGATACTTCAGAATATTTTGAATATGAAATAAATATTCAAGACATCCAGTTTTTAATATGGTACTTTTTAAATACCATTCAAAACAGGCAATTTATAAACCCTAATAAAGAGGTATTTTATAAAATGGCAAATGATATAATGCTTATTTTAGAAGATGAATACGAATATGCACCAGAAAATAAAATATTACAAAAATACTATACATTGCCTAAAGACGAAACGGATTTTTATAAAGGCAGAGAAATGATAGATGCCGTTTTGTTTAGAACCTATTTTTTTCATACAGATACCCAACAAACACTGTCTGAAATTGAAACAGAATTGATAGAAAATTCTAAAAATGATGAGAATTTATTGAGCTATCTAAGAGATAACCGAGATGCTTTATTATTTTCATCAAAAACAAAATTATTAAGTTTATCTGGGCAAGAATGGGTAGCAGAAATATTAGGTAAAAAACACCCTTTACACAATGATTATTTAAGTATTTCGCCAAAAATAAGAGGCTATTTTTTGTATAAAGGACAAGATGATAAAAATGTGTTTATTGAGCATATTGCATCAGGAAAAAAGTTTAATTTAACCAAAAAATCTTTTGATAATGGGCATTATCTAACCGAAATAGATATGATTATCTATTTCGGTATCGTTTTATGGAAAGAAGAATGGTGGTTTTCAGGAATTTTCTTTACACAAGATTTTAATGCCGATTTAATTTTAGACGAAAAAAATTCTATAGAAAGCAGAAGAGCAGTTAATTTTTTAGACCATAAAGATGATGAGGTTATTAAAACCTTACAATTGCAATACCAAGCATTTTTAGATTTTAATAATGGCAAACAAATTGCCTTTTTACCTGCCGACAAAGTAAATGATTTTGCAAATGAATATGTAGCGTTTTTTAACAATTCATTAAATCTATCAAAAAAAGAAATTAAAGAAGCAAAAAAAAGAAGCAAAAAAGACGGTTTTTTTGGTGGTAATGACGCTAATGATTTAGATTTTAAGGATAATTTTGAAACAGCATTAGTATTTTTTAACCCAAAAAGTGGTTTAGAAATTGCTTTTGAGGTAAATAGTGCTTTTCCAACAAAAGAGAATAAATATTTTGATAAAACTAAAAGTAAAGAACATATATTAAGATTGTTTATGGTAGGTGAATTGTCAACAGAATTGGCAATGTACTGCGTAGATAATTTTAAAAATAAATTGCCTTATTTTAAAAAAGATGAAGGGAACTTTTTATTAAAAGATTTAGATTTTTTATTGCGGTTTTTTAAAGAAAATCAATATCATTCCAAACCGCAAGTAACTTTTACAGGAGGTAATAATGGTTAGTTGTTAATTAGTAATAAAATGAGTGAGAACATTATAAAAAATAAAAGTTTTAAATTTGCAATACGTATTGTGAAATTATATCAATTCTTGGTTTCGGAGAAGAAAGAATGTGTATTGAGTAAACAATTATTGCGTAGTGGAACTTCTGTAGGAGCAATGGTGAGAGAGGCAGAACACTCAGAAAGCAAAGTAGATTTTATTCATAAAATGGCAATTGCTCAAAAAGAAATAAATGAAAATATTTATTGGTTAGAATTACTAAAAGAAACCGACTATCTTAGCAATGAACAATTTGAAAGCATAAACAAGGATGCGGTAGAAGTAATAAAAATGCTAACAAGTATAATAAAAACCACTAAATCTAATTTGAAAAAACGTAAGTAGTTGTTAATTATCAATTGTTAATGATTAGCGACATTAACAACTAACAATTAACAACTAACAACTAAAGCAAAGCGTATGAATGAAGCAGAAACAAGAGCAGAACGAATAGATCCGCAACTAACCCAAGCAGGTTGGGGAAAAGTAGAAGGTTCTAAAATATTGAGAGAGCGCAACGTCTGTAAAATAACAGATGGTCGCATACAAGTTGGTGGCAAAAGAGCCAAAGCCTTAATTGCAGATTATATATTAGTTTACAAAAGTATTAAGTTGGCTATTGTAGAAGCAAAAAGTGATGAATTGACAGTTGGTGAAGGTGTAGCACAAGCCAAATTATATGCTCAAAAATTAAATTTAGAAACTACCTATTCGGCAAACGGTGCAGCAATTTACCAAATCTGTATGAAAACAGGTGCCGAAAGTTTGGTAAACCAATTTTTATCACCACAAGAATTATGGGATAAAACCTATCCACAGGGAACAGTAACGGAACAAGCAGAAAAATGGCGAGATAAATTTTCGAGCATTCCCTTTGAAACCAAATCAGGAACTTGGAAACCAAGATATTATCAAGAAATTGCCATACGCAACACCTTAGAAGCAGTTGCACAAGGCAAAAACAGAATTTTGCTAACCCTTGCCACAGGAACAGGAAAAACGGCTATTGCTTTTCAGATTGCTTGGAAACTATTCTACACAAGATGGAATCTCTCTGCAATGGTTAATGATAAATTGTTAATGGTTAGCGACACTAACAATTTACCATTAACAACTAACAATTTACCATTAACAACTAACAATTATATAAAGAGACGACCAAGAATATTGTTTTTGGCAGATAGAAATATATTAGCCAATCAAGCATTCAACTCGTTTTCAGCATTTCCAGAAGATGCTTTAATCAGAATTAGCCCAAAAGAAATTAGAAAAACAGGAAAAGTACCTACAAACGGAAGTATCTTTTTTACCATTTTTCAAAGTTTTATGGCTGATGCTCCAAGCGAAAAAGAAACAGAAGATGCTACACAATTAACAACTAACAATTTACCATTAACAACTAACTTCGGTCAATATCCAAAAGATTATTTTGATTTTATCATCATAGACGAATGTCATAGAGGTGGTGCAAATGATGAAGGAAATTGGAGAGGAATATTAGACTACTTCTCGCCTGCGGTTCAATTAGGATTAACCGCCACACCAAAACGAAAAGACAATGTAGATACCTACGCTTATTTTGGCGACCCTGTTTATATCTATTCCTTAAAAGAAGGCATTAATGATGGGTTTTTAACACCTTTTAAAGTCAAAAGAATTAAAACCACTTTAGACGATTACATTTACACCAATGAAGATACGGTTGTAGATGGAACAATTGAAGAAGGAAAACTATATGAAGAAAAAGACTTTAACCGAAAAATAGTCATTCCTGCAAGAGAGCGTTACAGAGTGCAAACCTTTATGAATGATGCCCATATTGACGATAAAACCATTATATTTTGTGCCACACAAGAACACGCAGCAATGGTACGAGATATGGTAAATCAATACAAACCAAAAGGAAAAGATATTAATTATTGTGTGCGTGTAACTGCCAATGATGGAGAAATTGGCGAACAGTTTTTGCGTGAATTTCAAGACAATGAAAAACTAATACCAACCATATTAACCACTTCACAAAAATTATCTACAGGAGTAGATGCACGTAACATTAGAAACATTGTGTTGATGCGTCCTGTAAATCAGATAATAGAATTTAAGCAAATTGTAGGTAGAGGAACACGAATGTTTGACGGCAAAGATTTTTTTACTATTTATGATTTTGTAGATGCGTACCAACGTTTTTCAGACCCAGAATGGGATGGCGAACCAGTTGAGCCAGTAGCACCTGGGATTTGTGAAAAATGCCATCAAAGTCCTTGCATTTGCGTAAAAGAACCTGCAACATGTAAAATTTGTGGCGAAACACCTTGTGTTTGTGAAGTAGAGCCACCAACTCAATGTGAAACTTGCTGACAATTGCCTTGTATTTGCAATAAGAAAGTAAAAATAAAATTGCGAAACGGTAAAGAATTAGAAATTCAAAAAATGATGTCAACTTCCTTTTGGAGTGCAGATGGAAAACCAATATCAGCAGAAGAGTTTTTAAATAACTTGTTTGGCGAGTTACCAAATTTATTTAAAAGTGAAGCCGAATTAAGAGAATTGTGGTCAAATCCAATCACAAGAAAAACACTACTTGAAAAATTAGAAGAAGCAGGTTTTGGTTTAGAAGAACTAAACACATTAAAAAAACTAATAGATGCCGAAAAAAGCGACCTTTTTGATGTGTTGGAATATGTATTTAATAGTGACGTAAAACCAATAACCCGAAAAGAACGAGTTGCCGTAGCAAAAGCCACCATTTTCGCCTTATTAAACGAAAAGCAAAAAGAATTTATAGCATTTGTATTGAGTAAATATGTAGAAACAGGCGTTGGCGAATTAGACCAATCGAAATTACCAATATTACTTGCTAATAAATTTCAATCTCAAGAAGATGGCATTGAAAAATTGGGTGGAAACGCACTCGAAATACGAGATATGTTTATTGAGTTTCAGAAATATTTATATAAAACAGCATAACAGAATGAAAAGTCAACGTATAAGCCATACACATTTGCGATTGTAATTTAAAAACGTTGCATAACAAAATATAGGAGATTATTTTGTATTTACAAAGACAAAAAAAATATTGACAGAATAAAATAATTATACCAAGTATATTTTGAAATGAGCTGAAAGAAATTGATTTAGTTTATTACTCATTGATGAGTAAAAATCTATTCATAGCCTACGTTATGGATCTATTTTTTGAAGAAAAGGAGTGATAAAATAAACGATTTATTAGGCTTATTTTAATGTGTATTTGATATTATTCTGTCAATACAAGCTATTAACCTGAGTTCGACTAAGACTTCTATTTACAGAAAATGAAGTAATACCAGTTTGAAAACAAAACACCCGATATAAATCGTTTCTATTTCCTTTTTTCTGCGTTAAAAAAATATTCCATAGCAAAGGCTATGAAAGATTTTTTTGCTTTGAAACAAGAAAAAATATTCCAATTTATTTATCAGCAATTTTGCTTACAAATTGGTATAATGGTGCGGTTTGAAGCATAATTTTTAAGGGATAACCTGTTATTTCTTAAAAATTATTTAAAAAATATTGCCTTTTATTTGTTTTCCCTTCGAGTTTGATTATTTTTCTCATAATAGATAATCCATCTAAAATTGATCTTCTACTATGAAAAAAATAATCTAAACTGTAAACAAATTATTAGTCGAACTCAGGTTATTAGCACTTACCAAAAGTTTGACCAACAACAGTAATACCTGCAATTACAACGGATATTCTTACTCCTGTAGGAATTCCCCAAGTTGTACAAATACTTAAACAAGCTTTACCTGCTGTTCCATTAGGAATACTAACAGGAATACTAAAACAATGCTTTCCAAAACCTAAAGGTAGGTTAATACAAACCTTATTATTTTCAACTGTTATTGACACACACTCTGCTGCAACTTGCAACCCTCCACCTCTACTGGTGTCAAAACTAGAATCTGTTGCTTTAAGCATACCTCCACCATGTGTTTGTCTTGCTGCGTCTAATGCTTCTGATATTGCTTGTTCACTAAATGAATAATACGTTCCCATAATTTATATATTTAAAAGTTAATTCCTACTCTATTTAAAAAAGGTTTTTCGGATAACACCTAATAATCAAAGTTAAGGCAGCTAGCAAATCGAATACGTTGCTTTGATTACCAGACAAATATCTAATATATAAAGTGTTTATTATAGGTAGGAATTATCCGTTTTTAAAAACCAAGTAAAAGTACTTGGTAATAAAATGTTTATACCAAGTACATTTTGAAATGAGCTGAAAGAAATTGATTTAGTTTATTACTCATTGATGAGTAAAAATCTATTCATAGCCTACGTTATGGATCTATTTTTTGAAGAAAAGGAGTGATAAAATAAACGATTTATTAGGTTATTTTAATGTGTATTTGGTATTATTTGGGTATTAAACAAAAATGGAGAATTTACTACAAATGCATTATTTTCTCTAATACTGTATCAGAAAGTAATAGCAATTTACTTTTAACCAATCTAGGAATAAGTAATTGCCAATTTTTATCTTGTTTAAAAATGGAACGCAATATTGGTTTTGCTTTTTTAAACTCTTTGTTATTTAATAAATTTACAGCATACCAAAATTTCATTTCTAAATTTTCTGGAAATAATTTTTGTGCTTCTAAATAAAAATGTTCTGCTTCGGTGGAATCTCCCTCTTCCATAGCTAGATCGCCTTTATTCATAAATTCATAAGCTTTGTGCACTTGCATTAACCGTTCTAATTCTACAAGTGGCTGTTTGGAATCATCCACACGCAAGTCCATAATAACATCACGCCATGAGTCACCTGTAGATTTTGCTTTTACTATTAATATTGCTGCAGATTGTTGTCCACGCATATCGCCTTTTTCGTTTTGAGCTGCATTTAGAGCTGCCATAATTCGTTCTGCTAGTGTGCCTTTTGTTGTTTCGAAAGCAGTTGCCATAGCATCCCAAACGGTATTGTTTAACATTAAATTTGCTTGTACGGAAAAGTTTTTTCCTTGCCGATGCCCTGCAGCTCCAATACACATACTTCCTGTATGCACTGCATTTTCGCCATTTACATTTAACATTGCTACTTGCCGTACTGCTTCGCCTTTATCGTTTTCTAAAAGTGCTTTTAATGCTTGTTGTGGTGATAAGCCTTGCGCCATTAATGCCAATCCTTTTGGTCCATAACTAGGATTTATAAATGATTGTGTTGCCACTACGCCTACTCCTGCCTCCCCATGAATTACACTTGTTCCTACGCTAAACCAATGCGATTGTACTGCTACGCCCATATCTCCAGTTACTGAATCTCGAGCTACTATAGAAAATGTATGTGCCAATGGTTCTGATTTTTTATATACTTGTCCGAATGCGGACTGTACTATTATAAATGCTAATGGAATTAGTGTTTTTTTCATGTTATATTAAGATAAAATAATTATAAGTCAAATATAAGCATAATTGTATGAAATGTAACGTTGTTGTTTTTTGAGTTTGTTGATGAGATTATTAGACTATTTGATTGATTCTATAGATTTTTGAAGTTATTAAATCTCACAAAGCCACAGAGTCGCAAAGGTTATGGCGTTTTCATCTTGTTTCTTGCTTCTTTCTTTCTTGTTTCTTACTTATCTATTCTTGCTTCTTCCTTCTTTCTCCTCTTTTCTCAAACCAAATTCTTATTTTTGCTTTATGAAAATATTACTGGCAGACAACAACCACCCTATCTTAAAAAAAAGCTTAGAAGAACAAGGCTTTATTTGTGATGTGGATACTACTTCTAACAAACTAGAAACCGAAGCTAAGATTGCTAATTACGATGGTATTGTAATCCGAAGTCGTTATAAAATTGATAAAATTTTTATTGACAAGGCTACTAATTTAAAATTTATTGCTCGTGTTGGTGCTGGTTTAGAAAGTATTGATATCCCTTATGCCGAAAGTAAAAATATCCATTTAATATCTGCTCCTGAAGGAAATAGGAATGCTGTTGGCGAACATGCTTTAGGGATGCTTTTATCTCTTTTTAATAATATGAATAGTGCGGATAGTGAAATTCGCCAAGGCAAATGGCTTAGAGAGCCTAACAGAGGTATTGAATTGGATGGTAGAACTGTTGGTATTATTGGTTATGGCAATATGGGTAAAGCTTTTGCTAAAAAATTAAAAGGCTTTGATGTGGATGTTATCTGCTATGATATTAAAGCTGATGTTGGCGATGACAATGCTAGGCAAGTTAGTCTGGATGAGTTATTCCTAAAAACGGATGTACTTAGCTTACATACTCCGCATACTCCGCTAACTAATAAAATGATTAATACTGATTTTATACAACGATTCAGTAACGCTTTTTACATTATTAATACTGCTAGAGGTACTGCTATTGTTACGGATGATTTAGTGACTGCTCTAAAAAACAAAAAAGTTCTTGGTGCTTGCTTGGATGTGTTGGAATATGAAAAACTTTCTTTTGAGAATTTTTTTACGGATAATAACTTACCTGATGCTTTTAAATTTTTAATTGAATCTAACAATGTTATTTTATCACCACACGTTGCTGGCTGGACTGTTGAGTCTAAATATAAGCTTGCTAAAACTATTTTAGATAAAATCGTTTTGTTTGGCAAAACGCTATAATACCAATTCTATTTCAAAATGCGCTAAATAAATTTGAAATATTTTTTTGTTTTACAATCTTCAAATTTCAAGCATAGCAATAGCTATGATTTAAATTTTAAGTGCAGTAAAACGGGAAAAGATAAATAATTTATAGCGTATTTTGATGTTGAATTGGTATTAACATAATCTTATAATTTTTTATTGGACTACTGAATTTTAAATCTAAAAAGTTTAAATAATTTTCCTTAGATAATGAAGATAAATATATGGAGAACGAGTAATTTTGTGACTAGTAAAGAAAAAGTATTTTATGACAAGAGAAAATTTGCTTAAGCAACTAGATTTAGACATCCTTTGGGATGTAATTATAATTGGTGGTGGTGCTACTGGTTTAGGTGCTGCTTTGGAATCTACTACTAGAGGTTATAAAACTTTATTATTAGAACAGTACGATTATACTATTGGTACTTCTAGCCGAAGTACTAAACTTGTACATGGTGGTGTTCGATATTTAGCGCAAGGCGATATTGCTTTAGTTCTTGAAGCTTTAAAAGAAAGAGGTCTTTTGCTTAAAAATGCACCTCACTTGGTTTCTAACAAAGCTTTTTTAATTCCTTCTTATACTTGGTGGTACAAACCATTTTATACTTTTGGTTTAACTATTTACGATTTACTTTCTGGCAAATTTCGTTTTGGAAAATCGGTTCCTTATTCCAGAAAAAAAACACTTGATAAAATACCTACACTTAAAAAAGAAAATTTACGTGGTAGTATTCAGTATCACGATGGTCAGTTTGATGATTCTAGGTTGGGTATTAACTTGGTTCAGACTATTATCGAAAATGGTGGTACTGCTTTAAATTATGTAAAAATTACCGATTTTATTAAAGATAATGGTAAGATTACTGGTGTGCTTGCTACGAATCAAGAAACGGATGAAACCTATAACCTAAAGGCTAAAATTGTTCTGAATGCTACTGGTGTTTTTGTGGATAGTATCATTCAAAAAGATGATCCTAATGCACGTAATTATGTTAAACCTAGCCAAGGTGTTCATATTATGCTTGATAAGGAGTTTTTACAATCTGATTATGCTTTAATGATTCCTAAAACTAGAGATGGTCGTGTATTATTTGCTGTGCCGTGGCATAATAAAGTGATTGTTGGTACGACTGATGTTCCTAAAAACGATGCTTCTATTGAGCCCAAAGCTACTAATGAAGAGGTTGATTTTATTCTGGAAACTGCTGGTAGGTATCTGGAAAAGGCTCCTACTAGGGCTGATGTTAAAAGTGTGTTTGCTGGTCTTAGACCTTTGGCTGCTCCAAAAAAAGACGCTAATGGTAAGACTAAAGAAATTTCGCGTAAGCATAAAATTATTAAATCTAAGTCTGGTTTGGTTTCCATTTTTGGTGGTAAATGGACTACGTATCGTGAAATGGGTGAAGATGCTATCAATAAAATTGCTAGATTAGCTAAACTGCCTAAAAAAGATAGTAGGTCGGAAACTTTTGCCATTCATGGTTCTGGAGAAGTTATTAATCATAGTAATCCGTTGTATTTTTATGGTTCTGATTTAGCTTTAATTAATAATCTTATTAAGTCCAGACCTGATTTAGCTGATTGGATTAGTGCTGATTTAAAAATAAACAAAGCGCAAGTGGTTTGGGCTGTAAAATATGAATATGCCAGAAAGGTTGAAGATTTTTTATCGCGTAGAACCAGAGCTTTATTATTAGATGCGAAAGAAAGTATAAAAATGGCTCCTGCTGTTGCTAAAATTATGGCTAATGAATTGGGTTATGATTCTGATTGGGAAAAAGCACAGATTGAGCTATATACTAAATTAGCAAAAGGATATTTGTTAGATTAATAGCATTCTAATTATTTTGGTTTTCATTATATTTGACACATTATATTTTACACATTCATATAATTGCAATTAATATCATTAACTCTATATGTTCCATTTTTTAAAACAACCTTCCGATAAACCTCAAATAAGTAAAGAGAAAATCGACCCTTTTTATAGTAAAATGCGATGGCAGGTTTTCTTGGGTATTTTTATTGGTTATGCTGGTTATTACTTGGTTCGAAAAAACTTTGCTATGGCTATGCCTGACTTAATTGATCAAGGTTTTACCAAATTAGAATTGGGTTTTGCCTTATCTGGTGTTTCTATTGCTTATGGTCTTAGTAAATTTTTAATGGGTAATGTTTCCGATAGAAGCGATGCTCGTAAGTTTATGTCTATTGGCTTACTTATGTCTGGTTTAATTATGATTACTATGGGCTTTTTTCCGTTTGCTACCTCATCGGTAATGGTTATGTTTGTTTTGCTTTTGCTAAATGGTTGGTTTCAAGGTATGGGTTGGCCGCCTAGTGGTCGTATTATGGTGCAATGGTTTTCCATTAAAGAGCGTGGTACTAAAATGGCTATTTGGAATACGGCACACAATGTTGGTGGCGGCCTTGTTGGCCCTTTGGCTATATATGGTGTTGCTTTTTTTAACGATTGGCATGCTAAATTTTATATTCCTGGTATGATTGCCGTTTTTATTTCTGTTGTTATTTATTTAACACTAAGAGACAGACCTACTGTGGTTGGTTTACCTACTATTGAAGATTTTAAAAATGATCATCCTGAAACTATTGCTGGTCTTGACCAAAATGCTAAGATTTCTGCTAGTGATATTTTTGTGAAATATATTTTTAACAACAAACTTTTATGGTTTATTGCCTTTGCCAATATCTTTGTCTATTTAGTACGTTATGGCGTTTTGGATTGGGCGCCTACCTACCTAAAAGAAGTAAAAGGTTTTTCTTTAAAAGAATCTGGCTGGGCTTATTTTTTATATGAGTGGGCTGGTATCCCTGGCACGCTTATCGCTGGTATTGTTAGTGATAAATGGTTTAAAGGGAAACGTGCTCCTGTTAGTATTATTTATATGGTTTTAGTTTTAATTGCCGTTGTTGTTTATTGGAAAAACCCTGCTGGCAATCCTCTAATTGATAATATTGCTTTGGTTGCTATTGGCTTTTTAATTTATGGTCCTGTTATGCTAATTGGCGTTCAGGCTTTGGATTTAGTTCCTAAAAATGCTGCTGGTACTGCTGCTGGTTTTACTGGTTTATTCGGTTATTTAGGTGGCGCGCTTACTGCTAATATTGTTATTGGTTATTTGGTTGATGTATATGGTTGGGATAGTAGCTTTATACTATTGGTTGTTGCTTGTGTGCTTTCGATCTTATTTATTGGCTATACTTGGATTATTGAAAATAAAAACTTCGCTTTAAAAGAATAAATTATGATAAAAAATATTTTAAAATTAATTATTATTTTCCTTTTTATTGGATGTAATACTTCTCAGAAAAAAGAACCTAATCAACCTAATAAAAAGATGGAAAGTGCTTCAAAAGTTATTACGTTAAAGAAAAATATGGTCATTGCTCATAGAGGTAGTACGTTTTGGGCTCCCGAAGAAACTGAAATTGCTTACCAATGGGCGAGAAATATTGGTGCTGATTATCTCGAATTGGATTTACAATTAACTAAAGATGGCGAATTGGTTGCTTTTCATGATAACGACATGCTTAGAACCACTAATGTTTCTGTCGTTTTTCCTGATAATAAGAAACCTGTTATTAATGATTTTACTTTAGTTGAGTTACGTAGCTTGGATGCTGGCTCTTGGTTTAATCTTAAAAATTCAGATAGAGCTAGGTCTATTTTTATTAACCTTAAAATTATGACTTTAAAAGATGTTCTAATGATTGCAGAAGGTTTTTGCTTTAAAAAAGATAATGGCGAGCCTGTTAAAGAGCTTGTTGCTGGTAAGTGGAATGGGAAATATTTATATGCTAAAGATCCTAGTGATAATGGTAATAGACCTGGTTTGTATATTGAAACTAAACATCCTAAATTTAATGTGGAACATATTTTAGCTAACGAGCTTTCTGACTTTGGTTGGAATATTAATACGAATCCTAAAAAGATTTCTACCACTAACGGAAAAGTTAGTATTGCTAATTCTAACGAACGTATTATTTTACAGTCTTTTTCTCCTGAAAGTATTCAAAATCTGGAAAAAGAATTACCTAATATTCCGAAATGTTTTTTACTTTGGAAAGCTGATTTTACTGAAGATGTTCGTATTAGCTATCCTAAAGCTATTCGTTTTGCGAAACAGTTTAATGCTGCCATTATTGGTTCTAGTATTAGTGGTGAACCTAATAATTACGACGAACTTACTGCGCCTTGGATGACCGATTTAATTCATGAGGCTGGTTTGGTTGTACATCCTTATTCTTTTGATACGGATATTCAACTTAATGCTTATCATAAGAGAATTGATGGTGCTTTTACTAATAGAGCGGATTTAACTTTGGCTTTTTATAACCGAAAAAGTGCTAAATCTGC
>Ga0256840_1001879_pt1 | contig 19035 bp, 16 predicted proteins | sample 355202metaG_FD_185969 | JGI IMG/M metagenome (GOLD analysis project Ga0256840, IMG submission 185969) | Hydrothermal vent microbial communities from Mid Atlantic Ridge, Atlantic Ocean - 355-202 | ecosystem: Environmental > Aquatic > Marine > Hydrothermal vents | place: Atlantic Ocean: Mid...
TTTTAGCAAGCCTATACCCTGCCCGGGTGGCGAAACTGGTAGACGCAAGGGACTTAAAATCCCTCGGTGGTAACACCGTGCCGGTTCGACTCCGGCCCCGGGCACCAATTCTCTGTTTCATCCCGTTTCAAAACAGTTCAAAAACCCTTATAGAATATAGCTTTACAGCATTTCGCTGTTTCAGGCTGTTTCAACGTATTTCATGGAATTGCACCACTTTTGATGGTATATTTGATGCTATCTGGGTTCAATTTAGGGAGGTAGCATCATAATGGCTCTAACAGACTTATATATAAAGAGATTAAAAGCACGCCCAAAAGATTATTGGGTTACTGATGAAAAGGGTTTAAGGTTATTGGTTAAACGCAATGGTTCACGCTATTGGCGGTTAAACTATCGTTTTCTAGGTAAACAAAAAACGCTTGCAATAGGCGTTTACCCTGATGTGTCATTAAAAATGGCACGAGAAGAAAGAGAAAAAGCCAAACTTTTAATCAGACAGGGAACAGACCCAAGTGAAGTAAAAAAAGAAAAAAAGTTTAGCATGATGCTAAATGACACAAATACTTTTTCAATTTTAGCCAAGCAGTGGTGGGAACATGAAAGAGGTACTTGGAAAAAAGACCACGCCGAAAGATTATGGCGAAGGCTTAAAATGAATAGTTTCAAAATTCTTGATAGAAAACCCATTGATCAAATACTAACCCGAGATATTTTAATTGTCATTAAAGGCATTGAAGACCGAGGGGCATTAGATGTGGCTAGTCGTGTATTGCAAGATATACGCAGAGTTTTTTCTTATGCTATCCGTAGAGACTTACTCCGTGTAAATCCAGCATCCGAATTAACAGGCGTTGTAAAAACCTATAAACGCAAACATCAACCATCAATGCAAAACCACGAACTAGGTGAGTTTATGCACAACCTTGAAGAATACGGTAAACGTGGTTTTTTTATTACTCAATACGCCTTACAACTTCTTGTTTATACTTTCACACGTTCAGGAGAAATCCGAAAGGCTGAATGGAAAGAATTTGATTTTGAAAAATCATTGTGGCGAATACCACCTGAACGCATGAAAATGGGTACAGAACATATTGTACCATTATCCAAACAGGCACTTGATGTATTAGTAAAAATTCAAGAAATTACAGGGCATTTTGATTTATTATTTCCATTGAGAAACAACCGTCAAAAAGGTATGTCCGACAATACCATGCGTTGTGCGATGCGTAGAATGGGTTATGATGGTGAACATCCACCAAAATCAAAAGCAACCCCTCATGGATTCAGAGCTAATGCTTCATCTATTTTAAATGAACAAGGATTTAATTCTGATGCAATCGAAAGGCAACTATCACACATGGAACGAAATGATGTAAGGGCAGCCTATATTCACCATGCAAAATTTATGGATGATAGAATTAAAATGATGCAATGGTGGGCGGATTATTTGGATAAAGAAAAAATGAAAGTATGATTTTTATTTGTCATCTTTTCACGCTTCTCTAATGGCTTGTGCAATAGCTAAAACTTCTTCTTTAGTAGAAGCCTTTAATAAGGCTTCTTGAAGTTCTTGCAATGATTTTGATTGTATTATTTTCTTTTTCATTACAAATTAATTATTAAAAATAAGACGCGATATTTATAAATTATAAGAATATAGTTTTTTATTTCAAATCTATTAAACTTTGTTTTTTTATTAACTTCGTGTTGACAACCACTTCTGAATATCGCTCAATTTCCACCCAACGCTATTTTTACCAAGAGATACACGAGCAGGAAAGCTTTTGTATCTCTCCATTCTCCATATTGTGGTTCGAGATAAGCCAGTCATTTCAACCACTTCCTTAGCTCGCACTATCCTATCATTTATTATTGATTGTTTATTTGTAATTGTCGCTGAATTTACCGCACCAATCAAATATTCTAAAAGTTGGTAGCCAAAATATTCAACTTTATCAGGCAAGCCAATAAATGAAATTTTGCCTTGTCCTCTAAGTAATTTGAGTGATTGAATTGAAATATTCAAGAATTCCATCGCTTCATCTTCTGAAAATCGTTGATACAAAGCCACGCCCATTGAATCGGCTATGGGTATAAGGTTTTGTATGTTTTCAGGTAAATCCACGCAGTTGGGCTATTGTTATTAATAAAATTTGAGTATAGCATAAACCATCAAAACTTCATTTGCGTTTTTGTTACTATCCTTATAATTGATTTATAGTTATCTTAATTTTTTCAAATATAATTATGACAACAAAAGTTCTACTTCACAAAGACAAGCACATGCGAGTGGCTAAAGAAGATAAATCAAATCAGCCAGTCCAATTGGAACTGTGGAAAATGATGGTTTCTCAGAATTATTCAAATAGTGTTGAGTTATACCAAACCTTGCCCGATGTATTCAGTTGAAAACAAATCAAATTAAGAAATCCTGATGGTTCATTACCAGTATTAACAAGACAGGGAAATTATAATGGTATATCTTACACCTTGGATATTTCACCTGCCAATATCACGGTTGAAGATACTGACAACAACAAAAAGAAAAAAGCCTTTTATAAAACGGTTATTGCAGAATTTGTTGAGTATGCCTTACATAAACTTTCAATTTCTGAAGGGTTCTTTTTAAACGATGATCAAATTAAAACTGAACAATTTTGATTAATCACAACTTTTTACCGCATTAGGGAAGAGTTAAAAAAAATGGGTAAAAATTACAGCTACAACCAAATAAAAGATTGAATATCAATCTTGGCGTGATTGCGTTACCAATTGTCCTGAGATATAAGCAAAAACTACGGCTTAGACAGTTTCTTTTCTCCAATAGACCTTACCATAAAGAATGACAGGAAAAACCCCTTACACTCCGAGTTATACATCACATTCAATAAACTAATCTCTAAGAAAATACTGGCACTTGATTGGCGTGGATTTAATTATTCTGAATTCATGAAAGTCAAAACCAGTTTTGGGCGTAGTCTATTTATGCGTTTGTCCTATCGTTTCAAGCAAGTCGATGTTATCAATGGTTATCATTTTTTACTTTCAACCTTGATTGATGAATGAGTATTGCAAGATGATTTAATCACTACCAATATCAAAAAAATCAATGAATGACTAAAAGATTGTGGTTACATCATTGAAAAATACATAGCAGAGAAAAAATACTCAATCAATCCAAAAACAAAACGCAGGGCATTAACAGATTATAAAGTCACTGTATTTCCCACAAGAGCCTTTCAGGATGAGCAATACCGTTTCAATGTTCACAATAAAAACATACAGGAACACAAAATTGATAAACAAGGAAAACCAATCATTAAACCGATGGGAGACCAGTATAAAACCAAGCATGATTTTAAAAGGTATTTGAATGACAAAGAAAATTTTGAAACCGCAAAATCTCCCATTAATTAGTCAGCTTTAGGTGAGCTTCAATTCAAAATTTAGTCAGCTTTAGGTGAGCTTGATTAAAAACCGTCTGAAAATGGTCAGCTTTAGGTGAGCTTAAAAGCTCTTTCTAAATTAGCACTAGTCAGTTCCTAGTGAGCCACACAGCCATTGTTTAAAACTTATTCAGCTTTGGGTGAATTTCGTGAAAAACTCCCACATAATTGTGAACAATTTAGTCAGCTTTAGGTTAGCTTTAAATAGCCAATAAGTGAATTACTCAGCTTTGGGTTAGCTTCAATAGATTTATTAGTCAGTTTTGAGTGAGTTTCATTTCTTAGCCGTGGCAACACAAAAGTAAGAACTTGATAATGAATTACTGCTAACTATATTTTTAATTATATTTATATATTCTATTAACTAATGGTTTAAATGGATGTGCAAACAATTTAAGGAAAAGGTAAAAGTTGACGTTGATTTATAATCTTATTAAGTTTCAAGTAACGGCGAAACAAATCAAGCATTACCAAATTATCAGTTGCGGGGCAAAAAGAAAAATTACCTCATACCTCCTTCATCCATATACCCATAGTCATCAAGGTTTCTTGTTTCGTACCCACACTGCTCTGCAATAGTTCTCAATTTATCAATTTCATTGCTCATACTTCTGAACATCGTCACAAATGAAACAATAAAAACAATCAATAAAAACCAGTGATGGTCTTCCATATTTTTCATAATCTATGGATTAGATAATAAATTCAGTCACTTAGATCACTCAATTAAGAAATCATTATAGTCATTAAACTTTTCATAGCTATTTGATTTATCCACAAAGTCACAATCTAAATTTTGAGATAAATACTCAAAACATTGTTTACCCATTTTATCATTATCAAGGAAGAAGTAAGCCTTTTTAAATTGCTTAGAATTTAACGCTTTTAAACCCTCATCTTTCATAGAAGTAGAATTGAGAATAATCACTGAACTTTGAAAATCAGTGATTTTATGATGGCTTAAATATGCCAAGAAATCCATCATCCCTTCAAAAATCGCCACATCTTTACCATCATCTAAATTAATACTGGTGATGGCTTTTGAGCCGATACAACCTTTCATTAAGCCATTTTTGAATTCATAACCACCCACATCATTTTTTAAAGCCAGTGCATAATTGAGTTTTTCATTATTATTGATTGAATAGTAAATCTGCTGAAGGTATTTTTTTGCAATATCTGTATCAATACATCTATCACGCAAAAGACAATATAAAGCCTTTTCAGAAATTTTCCCGACTTCCTTTAATTCTAACTTGCTTTTTTTAGGTACTGATTCAACCCTGACGGTTTCATAATGCTTAACTGGTGAGTGTGAGACATAATCCGAAGACAAACGCTTTAGAGCGTGCGAAACATCGTCATTATACATAGTACAAACCAAGTCAATAATTGAACCGCCTTCACCAAGACCGAAATCATACCAAGAATTTAGGATTTTATTGACCTTAAAAGATGGGGTTTTATCCTCATGTAAAGGGCTTTTGTACCATAAATCATTGCCTGAAGACTTCACAGGCTTATGGTTGAGCTTATTCAAAAAATGCTCAATAGGGATTTGTTTGGCTTGCTTTGAATTCATTCCATATTTATAACAAAGTAACTGATTTTATTGTATGAAAATAATCAAAAAAAACAACCTTTGAGCAAAACTCAAAGGTTATCAAATAAATCTAATTGCACAATCTCATCAACTTCAACTATTTCAGTCATTGGTTGTGAGGGCGGTTCAGATTTTTCAGGTTTTGTTTTTATTTTTGTATTTATTTCTTCAGGTATTAATTTTTCTTTTTCCTCAGCAAGCTTTTTTCTTTGTTTACGGAGTTTATAATCCCAATGAAAAGTATAATGTGTAGGGGTAAAAAACTGTTCCCTGTATTCTAAAGTTAAGGTGTTGCCCACAATAATTTGAGCAGGAACACCCCAAAGACTTAATTGAATATAGCACATTAACGCCACCATTCGGTCTATATCAACCGCTTGCACCCACAAGTGATGCACAGGGTTGATTTTTTGGTTTAGCATTTCTTTGACATAAGCCAAAATCATACCACCAGCACCGCACGCAGGTTCACTCAATGTAAGAAAGCCACAAGGTGGCAATTCAATCTTGTCACCACAAGCCATTTTACCCATTAACTGAGAAATTGGATCAGGTGTAAAAAATTGTCCGTTGCCTTTGCTACTTATTTCAAGTTCCATATACAATTGACCGAGTATGTCGATTGGTTCAGGATTTAATAAATCAATCAACATGGCGAATAATTCAGCAATTGCAAAGCGTTCTTTTTTAGAATACCCATTAATAATAGTTAAATATTCCTGCTCTAAAGAGCGATTCATATTGACACTATTATGTAAAGTTATAGCCGAAACCGTCACAAAATCTTCAAATACCTTATAACGGTGTTTATGTTTAGCAATGCTATTAAAAGCATTGATAAACGCATTTTTATCATGGGTCATATTGAACCCCTCCAAGTAAGTTTAAAAACTACTTGTGAAAGGAAAGACCTAACCACAAGCACACAATCTACCGTCCAAAAATGAACAGTAAAACAGTGTGCTTGTATTAATGTGTTATTTAATATTATGAAATTTTCATAAATGTCAAATTTACAAAATTTAAAGTCATTTCTATAAAATTGAAAAATTACATTTTTATGCTATACTGAATTTCAATATCCATTAAAATTCACTCAATATGTTTACAACTGAAATAAGGAAATTAATTGCAAAATCTCCATCCGCAGAATGGTTTAATTCAATAGAAATAACGATAAACTATCCACAAATTAAAGTTACAGAAGAAATAAAAGGTTTTGGATCAATCCATAGATTCTTTTCAAAACAACAAAAAGGTTGGGATAAAATTGAAGAATTACCACCTATTCTCCAAGCTTCAAAAACCCACTTTAATAATATGGTAACTCAAATTGAAGCCTTCTTAACGAACTATAAAGACCACCCAGAAAACAATATTGTTCAGCAATGGAATTCTCAACTACACCCACAGCTAGTAAACCAAAACAATATTTTAACATTTGATAGCCCATACACATTATTTCTAATTGAAGTTCAAAAAAATAGACCTGATAGCATTAATGGAGCATTTCAATTTATTACTAGTAATAATGGGCAAATTGACACTAATAATAAGCAAAATTTTATAGGTAATGTATTAGCTTATGAGTTTGAATTAAACGATTTTACAAAGCTAGTTAACAGAAGGTCTAAAGAAAAAATTTCAATCATTTCTCTTAGAAAGAAACTTTCAAAACATGTAAATGAAATTGAAAATCAACTTGATGAACATTTACTAAATTCAAATAATTCATTTAAAGAATATTCAGAAAAAATTGACCGAATTAAAACTTCAAAAGAAAATCTTTTTGATGAATGGTTCAAAAATTCTTCTGAAGAATTTTCAACCTTTAATGATGATTCAATAAGTAAAATAAAAAAACTAGAGGAAACATATAACCAAAAATTAAAATTAAAAGCACCTGCTGAACATTGGAAAAAGAGAGGTCAGAAATTACAAAAGCAAGGATGGATTGCTTTTGTAATTCTTTTAGTTGCTCTTGCAGTTGTTACATTTTCTTTGGGCGAAATTTTATGGAATGCTCCTGATCAAATTTATGAAAGTTTTAAGGGTGAGGATAAAAGCGGGGCAATTAGATGGTCTATCGTCTATATTACCTTTATTTCTTTCATGGCGTATGGGATAAGGGCAATTACTAAAGTGATGTTTAGTTCCTTTCACCTTGCCCGCGATGCACAAGAAAGACATACTTTAACCTATTTTTACCTGTCATTATTAAAGGCTTCAGATATGGATGAAAAAGAAAGACACTTAATTATGCAGTCTTTATTTAGTCGTTCAGATACTGGACTTTTAAAAGAAGATTCAGCACCAACAATGCCCAATGATATAATTGGAAAACTAATTAATAGATAATTTTTCTTTTCCCCCGCAAATCTTTTTAACCGCCTTTGGCGGTCGAATTATAGTCAAACTATGAAAGGTGAAGAAATCGTGATGTTTTTGATAGCAAGATTGCAATTTGGTCACAAACATTTTCGCAAGCTCAATGATTTGTCCAAATTACATCTTGTAAGAGGGATTCCCTCTCAACTCCCTTTTTAAAAGACTGGCTGAATTATATCACAGATAAAATTCATTTGATTTGCTCTGATTTTTCTTTGACAGAAATATTGCTTTGCTATAAAGTATTTAAACTTAACTTACTTTATTAGCCCAAGATGACAGAAAAAGGAGACAATCGCAAGGAATACCAAAAAGCGTATTGGGCAAAATACAAGGATAAAAAACGCCGTTCTCAACCTCGTATTAGCCTATCTGATTCTGAATACAAACTATTCAATCAGCTTGCAAAAAAAGAAGGAGTTTCACTTTCAAAACTCATCAAAAATATGGCTATTGCTTATCAGCAAGAATCTTTTTTGTTGCCACAATCACAAACCGATAAACTGGATGAATTTGTTTATCTTGTACGTAATATCGCCAACAACATTAATCAAATTGCCCACCATTCCAACACGGTCAAAACCGTGGTTGATGATGGTCGAGTATTTGAACATTTGAAAAACATGGAAGAACAAGTGAAGGCATTTATAACCCAACCTTATACAAAAGGTCACGCCGATGATAATTAAATCAATGAGCCGTAAGGATCATTCTTTTTCTGAGCTATACGATTACATCAAAAAAGGAATGGAAGGAGAATATGACCATCCCAATGCGTTTTGTCATAACTTTTATAATGGCTTTGATGACCGTGAACAAATCCTCAAAGGCTATCATGATAATGTTAAATATTTACAAAAAAGAAAAAATGGAAACAACCTTTACCATGAAATAATTTCAGTAAAGGTGAATGAAAAAATCTCACGCCATAGGCATTATGAAGCACTTTATAATATCACAAATGATTATATTAAGATGCGTGCTGACAAGTGCCTTGTCATAGGTGGTATTCATGATGAACACGACCACCATATTCACATGCACCTAATGATTTCCAGCAATGAACTTGGCAGTAAAAAAAGATTAAGGCTAACCAAAAAGGAATTTTCAACCGTCAAAAAATTGACCGAAGAAAAAGCCTTGGCACTTCATCCTGAATTAGCCCAAGAGGTGCTAATTAATGCCAAGAAGAAAACCAACTCAATCAGCAATAAAGAAGATGCACTCAAACGCAGAACCAAAAAACCAAGTATAAAGGATCAGTTTAAAGATAAGCTCAAAGACATCTTTGACCAGTCTATTGATAAAGCTGATTTCTTTAACAATTTAGCCAAAGAAAGTATTGAGATTTATACCCGTGGAAAAACCATTGGTTTCTTGGATATTGATAACAACCGCAAACACAGATTAAAAACCTTGGGTTTAGAATCAGAGTTTGAAGCGATTAATAACAAGTTATCAAAACAAGAAACCCAAGACAAAGAAAAGCCGAAAGCCAAGGAAGAACAAGCTAAAGAAAAACCAACCAAGACAAAACAGCCTGAAAATAGTGTTGAACCAAAGGTTGAAAACAAACAAAAAGAACAACCTTTAGATCAACAAAAAGATCAGGCAAAAAGCGAAGCAAAGAAAGATGACAAAATACAAAAAGCCAAAGAACAAATAAAAGCCACTCGCCAAGCGACACAAAAGCAAAGTGACAGTATTGAAAAGAAAAAATCTTGATGGTGATTAAAGTGGTGAATGATTAAAGAAAAAGTAACAAAAAGTGTAGATTGGATTATCAGCTATTGAAACAAAAATAAATCTCTCTATACTAAAATAATCAAAGCTAAAAACTTTATCCTCGACCATCGCCACATATTACAAAAAAACGGCGTTCGCTGAGGAAAAAGAAAAAGCAGGTAGGCAATGAAAACTATCGAACCAAGGATGGTGAGACGCGAAGCGTGAATTTAATTCACTCATGGATGAGTTATATTAATTCAAATAAAACAAGACGCATGGTGATATTAAGGTGGATATTCTGAATGTTTAAATTCATGGGAAAACTGGCTTACAACACCGCCGAATTTTTGATTAAAGGCAAAGTGTTAAATAAGCGAGAAGGAGCGGAGTTCCTGAAAAGTAGTGAAGCAGGCAAATTTATTTCATCTCGAAATAAAGGCTTACTACTGGACGGAGTTCGTGGACGTTTAACCGTGCCTGAAAGTTTTCAAAATGTCTGTTTTACTGCTCGTGTCGGAGCAGGTAAAACCACACGTTACATTATCCCCAATGTTTTAGACAAAGCCAAAAGCCAATCATCAATTGTGGTCAATGACCCCAAGGGAGAAGTTCATCAAGCCACATCAGGATATTTGCAACAACACGGCTACAAAATCATTGTATTTAACCCAAGTGACATAAACCAAACCCATTTATTCAATCCATTCACCGAAGCAAAAAATGCCATAGAAATGGAACAAATCGCTGAAACTTTAATTTGGAGCGGAAACCCAAATGAAAAAGACGCTTACTGGAATAACGGTGCGACCCGTATTTTATCTGTCCTGATAAAATGCCTAAGCTATGGCGATAAAAAATATTTTAATCTGCCTAATCTTTTTCACCTACTGCAAAATTTTGGTTCATTGGGTGAAGGATTAGAAGATTGGATTGCCAACAATTGTTGGGATTCTCAATATCCCGATGACACCTCGACCCTTGATGAATGGCGTGGTGCATTAACTGGAAACAAAGAAGCCATTCAATCCTTTGTGGGAATATGCCTGACAGCATTAAAAGCCTTAACCAATCGTGAAATGCGAACTTTTTTCAGTCATTCAGATTATGACTTTTCAAGATTAAGAAAAGAAAAAACCGCCATCTATTTTATCACACCACCTGAAAATCAAAGATATTACAGCTTTGTCACCAGTCTATTTTTTAGAACTGTTTTCAATGAATGTATGCACCAAGAACACCTAAGCGGAAAATCACTTCCTGTTTATATGCTTTATGATGAATTCGGTAACAGTTATGTCAGTGATTTTGTCAGTGTTGCCAATACTGTACGTGGATATGGCGTGAGTTTATCCATTGTTTTACAGTCCATATCTCAATTGGGTATGCGTTATGGTCAGAAAACAGCCGAAGCCATCCAAGGGGCATTTAACACCAATATTTGTTTATCCGCATCCGACCCAGTCACTGCCGATTATTTTTCAAACCTTTCAGGACGTGTCAGAGAAAGACAAGTCAGAAACATGCTAGACCACCAAATGGACTATCGAGAGTTTAATTTAATCAATCCGCAAGAAGTCAGAACCATGCACGAGGACGAAGCCCTTGTTATCTCCAAAAATAGAAACCCTGTAAAACTCAAAGTAACACCGTATTATCAAAATAGGCTATTTAAAAAAGCCAGTAAATTCCCACCTATTTTTGAAGACAATGGCAACCGCACTATTAACGTTAAATTGGTGGATTTATGAATAGACCGTTAATGGTTATTCTTTCAGACCCTGGTTTTTGGGTTATCTTTGCCGTCATGTTTTTTCTTGGCTTAACCCTTGGTTGGTTTTTTCGCAAAGGCTCAATTATCATGATACTCATAGGAATGTGGATTTTTGCACCACTGCTTGATTTTTTAATTCGTGCAGATGTTTGGATATTTACTGTTCCTTATGTTTTAGGCTTTTTGGTGCATACAGGCAAACCCTTATGGCGTAAGTTTACCTCATGACGGCTATTATTTTCTATTCGGGTTTTATTGGTGTTTATGGCTTTATCATTGGCAAATCATTTAAAAGGCTCAATCCATTTTTAATGTTATTGGGCATGTTTTTTTCAATACCAGTTATTGCCCAAGTCGAACAAAACAACCAACCCCTTTTATACATTCCCTTTGCTATTGGTTTCTTTGTTAATTTTGGTAATCCACTCAGAAAAGTAACAGATTTTTTCTCAGGAATAAAAATGAATATCGAACTATCCCAAGCCAATAAACGGTATAAAAAAGAGCAAAAACGCCGAGAAAGAGAACAAGCCAAAGAACAAGCAAGACGAGAAAAACAAGCCAAACAGAATAAAAAAAAATCAACCAATCACAATAATCAAAGCCAACAAAACACCCATTATTCAGAACAACAACGCCAAGCCCAAGCCGAGCAAGAACGCCTGAGAAGACAAGCTGAAGAACTAAGACGACAGCGTGAACAATTCCAAAGAGAGCAAGCACAAGCTAGAAATAATCAAACTAATCAATCATCAAGCAATGACGACCTAGACCCAAACAATTTTAATGATGCTTGTGAAATTTTAGGGTGCAAACCAACCGACAACCTAGCCACTTACAAAAAGGCTTACCGCTATTTAAGAGCCATGTACCACCCCGACAAGATGGAACAATTCGGTGGCAGAAGAAAAAAACAAGCAGAAGTTGAAATGAAATTAATCAATCTTGCATGGGCAAGGGTTCAGAAAAAATTCAAATAAAAAATCAATTCAAACAAAGAAGGTATCAAAAATGTCAGTACAAGTTTTAAGAGGAAAAAAAGTATCAGTTCACGGTGATGGTGAAATATTCGTTGATGGCAAAAAAACCAATCTCAAACAATGGAAATCATCCTCAACACGCTATTCAAATCTATCAGGTCAAGAACAATCCGATGTTAGTGGCAAGACGTTGGAACAGGCTCTATATATTCGAGGTTATCTACCAAGATGAACCGTTAAAACAACCACCATATTCTTAGTTATTTCTTCAAACTCCTTTTCTACAAGTAGTTATAAAAAGTGGTGATTATGGCGTATCTAAATAGAGGTAAACAAGCCTCTGCGTTGGACTTGTTGACATCGATTGATATTCGCCTTTATATTCACACTTTATTAACTAACAATTGCAGAACATGAGAAAAACACTAGCAGAAATAACTAAGAATATGGACATGGTTTTATTTAACGACTGCCCCACCGTTGACCCTGAAATTTTCGATAGTGTCGAAGCGTGAAGTCTATATGACAAAGATGATGAACCAAAAGAAATCCTTCAATACTTTTCAATCAACTGGTTTGAATGAGAGTACCTAGCAAGAAAAACAGGTATGCCATTATTCTATTCTGAAAAAATGGGTTTATACATTATAGGAATTGATTTTTTAGACAGTTGGAGAAATGTAGATTTTGAAGTTTAGAAAATTTAAAAACCTGTAGAAATTTTCTACAGGTTTTTTTATGGTTTAAGTATCCATACCATTGATAAAGGTTTCAACAAAATCAACAATCTTTTGAGTGACCCTCACCACAATAGATTTTCTTTCCAAGATTTTAGGCTTTTCATGAAGGGTTTTAACTATGGCTTCTCTAAGAGGTTTTCTTTCCGTATAAAGATAATTATCAATCACCTTTTTTAACTCTTCGGTTATCAGATTTTCATCCTTACATAATTTTTCAAATGCCTTGCGTTTTTCAGTATTCCAAAAATCGGTAAATTCACCTTCAATGTCTTCAGACGGACTGCCATCAATCATATTTTCATTGATGAATTGTTCAATCAATTTACGTTTACTTCTCAATTCTGCTTCACCTGAAACAAGGTCTAAAATAGCTTTTTTCTGCTTTTTCTTTTCTTCAGGAGTTTGATCAACAATTTTACCCAACAAGGCTAAAATATAAGCCACATTGATTTCATCACGGTGCAATAATTCAAGTTCAAAATCCACATCATCCAATATAGAAACCTTCTCTTTTTGATTGTTGCTTTTTACTTTATCGTACAGGTCAAAATATTTACTTCTATAATCAACAAAGGTTTGTTCACTCATTTCAATGTCAGAATAGTCAAAATCGGCAAAACCTTTTAACACGTTCATGATACGCATAATTTCCCTGAAGGCTTTAACAAACAGTAGTTCATCATCTTCAGTGACAAGGTCATCCACACTATCAACCGTGGGGGCAATACTTAATAGATTTTCAAAAGCCTGATTAAATGCTTCGATTAAATCCTCATAGGGTTCAACCATAATCACTTCGGCGGCATCTTTATTTGAAAACAATGCTACCGCCTTATCCGTTGCATCTTTGAGGTTTCTAAAACAAATAATATTTCCTTGTGATTTTTGCTCACCCAGTATTCTATTGGTTCTTGAAAATGCCTGGATTAAACCATGATATTTGAGGTTTTTATCCACATACATGGTATTAAGAGCCTTGCTATCAAACCCAGTTAAAAACATATTAACCACCAGTAAAATATCAATTTTCTTATGCCTTACCTTTTTAGAAATATCCTTGTAGTAGTTTTCAAATATTTGACTGTTTTTGGTCGAAAATTTGGTATTAAACATGGCGTTATAATCATCAATAAATCCATCTAACTTATCCCTAGAGTGAGATTTTAGATTTTCATCAAATTCCATTTTGTCATCGGGAATAAAGCCGTTGGCTTCCTTATCATCTTCATTGGGAGTAAAACTAAATATTGTGGCAATCTTTAGCTTATGTTCCCCTGCTTGTTTTTTCTTTTGGAACAAATCATAATAAGTGATTAATGTATCAATTGAACTCACACAAAATATAGCCGTAAATGTCCTACTGTGCGTTTTACGGTCGTGATTGGCAATGATATAGTCGGTTATCTTTTCAAGCCTTTTGGGGCTTTCTAACAGTTCTTTTTTATCTATGTCCTCGACTTCAATATCAATATTGTTTTTTCTTCCTTGTTTCTCTTTGTATTTACCGACATACTCAATAGAAAATTTCAAAACATTTTCATCTTTGATGGCATCGGTAATCACATATTTATGCAAACACTTGTGGAATAAATCTTTGGTTGTTCTTTTACCGTGTTCATTACGGCTTGCGTTGTCCGCAAATATGGGCGTACCAGTAAAGCCAAACATTTGGTTGTTTTCAAAAAATTTATTGATGCGTTTGTGGGTATCACCAAACTGTGAACGGTGACATTCATCAAAGATAAATACCACCTTTTGGTCTTTAAGCTTTTCCATTTTGCTTAAATACACTTGCTTACTAATCGCCGTGTTTAATTTTTGAATAGTGGTCACAATCAATTTTGTATCATCTGAAAATTGTCTAACCAGTGCTTTGGTGTTATTTGTACCATCCACCGAGCCTTCAGAAAAGCTATTAAATTCATTGGTGGTCTGATAATCCAAATCTTTTCTATCCACCACAAACACCACTTTTTTAACCTGTGGCAATTTCATCAATATTTGACTGGCTTTAAAAGAGGTTAAAGTTTTACCTGAACCAGTAGTATGCCAAATATAACCGTTCTTATCACTATTTTGCACACGTTCAATAATATTTTCAGTGGCATAATATTGATAAGGTCTAAGCACCATCAAGATTTTATCAGTCTGATTCAAAACAATGTATTTTGTTATCATCTTGGCTAGATGGCATTTTTCTAAAAATTCTTCGGCAAAGGGTTCTAATTGACTGATATTTTTATTTTTTTCATCTGCCCAAAAAAAGGTTTGTTTAAATTCTTGTCTTCGATTATTGGCATAATATTTGGTGTTCACACCATTGCTGATAACAAAGATTTGTATGTAATTGAATAAGGCTGACCCCGCAAAATAAGAATGTTTTTGATAACGGTTGATTTGATTAAACGCTTCTTTTAGCTCTAAACCACGCCTTTTAAGTTCAATTTGCACCAATGGAAAGCCATTGATCAAAAGTGTTACATCATAACGGTTTTTATAACTGCCTTCCATAGTCACCTGATTAGTGACCTGAAACTCATTTTTACACCATTGGTCTTGATTGATAAATTCAAGATATACCGTATCGCCATTGTCCTTTTCAAGACGCATTTTATCCCTGAGAATATGAGCCTTTTCAAAAACATTCCCTTTGTCTAAATGGTTCATGACTTTAGCAAATTCCTTTTCTGACAAACTGACCTTGTTATGAATTTCAATTTGCTTTTTAAGGTTCGTTAATAAATCAGCTTCATCCTTTATGGTTACTCTGTCATAACCTAAAGTAGTTAATTGTTTGATTAAATTATTTTCTAAAACTTGTTCTGATTGTGTGGTCATAATTAATATTTGAATGAGTATAAATAATTAAACATATCTTCAGCAAAATTTCTTATATCTTCAGAATTACTTGTAGTGAAAATATGAGAATCAGGATTAAGATCTTCCCTAAAAGAATTAAATTTATTTTTGACGCTTTCATTTCCATCAAATATATAATTTATCATTAATGACAAACTTGAAACATCTTCACCATTTTTGACAGCTTGAGTAAGTTCTTTTGCAAATAACGTTGGCAGGTATAAATTTTCTAAAAATTTTCTTAAATCGTTTTTAATACAATTGTTATGTTCTCTATTAATATATCCATATATATTGGTAAATTCTTTTTGATACTGGCTATCAGTAAATTCTGTTGGGTCTTGATTATCTAGATATGTTGTTTGATGGTCTCTTTCTAATTTAAAATATTTTACATTAACATTTTTTATCCTTTCACAGAATACCCTTATAAAATTTGGATAGTGAGTTAGTATAATAATTTGGCTCATAGAGTTTAAAGAATTTTTAATCAATTTTACAGAGCTTAAGATCCTATTGTCATCAAAACTTGTAATTGGGTCATCCAGTATGACAACAGTCTTTTCTTTTTCCTCAGCAGTCTTTAAATCTACTTTAGCCCAAAATATAGCAAGAGCTAAGGCTCTTTTATCAGATTCACTGAACACTACATTTAAATCACTATTAGATATTTCTTTGTTATGGAACTTAACTTTTAATGAATAAACAGGCATGTATCCACTACCACCATTATCACGTTCTAAGATGAAATTTTTACTTCCAAAAGTTTTAAAAAGTTTATTTATTTTAACGAAATACTCATCTAAAAAAGATGACTGATTTGTTTCTAATTCACTTTGTAATGTTGAAATTTCATCCTTTAAAGCCTGAATTGAATTTTCTAATGTACAATAATCTAAACAACTTTGATTTTGTTCAATTCTGGCTTTGTTGTACTCCAAATTTTCTATTTCTTTAGTTAGAGTTTCGACCTTTGTTCTTATACTCTCAATGTCTTTGTATTGTTCTTTAAAAAAATATATTAGTGTCCTTAGTTTGTTAATTTGCTTTTGAGCGTCATTTAAGTATCCGACATAAATCTTCAAATTTTCCTGAAGCTCATTAAAATTTATTTCTTCCAACGCAACATAAGGTTTCCTGTTTTTTTCATCTTGCTTACTGGAGATTTCAATCAAAATAGACTCTTTGTTTGAAATTAGCGTGTCTTCATCAATTAACTTAATAGTGTTTGATAGGTTTTCTAATTCTTTTTGAAACTGCTCATCTTTAATTAACTCTTTAAATTTCAAAGCTGATGTTAATGATTGTTGTATTTTTGTTTTTTGATTAAAAGTTTCATGTGTGATTTTTGTTTTAGCTGAATCTAAATTGTCTTCAACATCTTTAATGAATTTCGTATATTCAGCATCAAAATATGAATCGTAAGCATTTATCAAAGATTTTGCATTGCTTAAATCTTGTCCGCAAAAGTTACAGCCACCATCCTTTTTCTTAAGATTTTCAAAACCATCTTGAATCCAGTTTTCTGCATTATTAGGATTTACAAAAGTTTCTTCAATATGAGTGTTTATTTTAGATAAAACCTCATCTTTAATGTCGCCATAATTTTTCTTCAATATTGAATTAAAATTTTCAATATTATTTATTAGTTCAATCTTTGGGGGTGTATAAGTATCGACACCTTTCAAATCTAAAATCTTTTGAGGTTCTGCTAAATTCTCTTTTTCTGTTTTTAACTCCAAGTTTTTTTCTGATAATGACAGTTCAATATCTTGCTTATTTAATGTATCAATCGAATGTTTTAAAAATTTCTTTTGTTCTTGTACAGACTTGTTTTTAACAAATTCGGGTACTTTAGATTTAATTTCTAAATTTTTATCTCGTAGATTCTTTTTTTTCGTTGCTATTTTGTTTGCAAGTGTTACCCCTGCATCCCCTAATACAAACTGAGTAAAGTTTTTCTTATTCTCATGTTCAACTGTCATTCCTGTAAACAAATTTTTATGAATAAAGTCTGTTCCAAATATTTCTAAGTACTGACCAAAATCATTTTGTTCCCATTTATTATTAATAAACTGCAAGGGTTGTTCTGATTGACCTTCCTTTATAGAAAAAACAGCTTTTTGAGATGCTTGTATTTGTGGGATTGATAACCTTGAAATAATTTTTTGAGGGTCATTTTCTTTTAATGACTGTAAAATATCTGTTATTGTTGTTTTACCAAATGTATTATAACCATAAATAAAGGTCAGCTCTTCGAATCTTAAAGAGCTACCATTTGTAAAGTTAGCAAATGTACCAATGTTTTTTATTTCTTTGATGCTAGATATTTTCATTATATTCCCTTATTAAACAAACATTTGTTGAAGTAAGCCTTTTTTGAATTTCTGAAAATTAGAAATTTCTTCATCCGCTCCTATTATTTTATTTTCTATATCAGTAATAAATTTACCAATTACCTCTTGTTCTTCTTTTTTTGGAAGTTTTAAAGATATTTTCATCATTTGTACTTTTGAAATATTATATCTGGTACTACCTTGTGCTAGTTTCACTATATCTCTTCTTATCGAATCGTTTCTGAATAAATATTTCGCAAATTCAGGAACAACTTCCAATATTGAATTTGGACGGAATCCAAAACAAAAGCTGTTTAAATATACACCTTCTTGATTATTCAAGAATACTGATGACATTCCTGAATCAATAGGTGTTTCAGATGAGGTTGTAAATAATATATCACCATATTGAACCTGGTTTTGCTTTTCATTAATTTCTATTTTCACGAAGCCATATTGTTTTTCATCAATAGATAGATTATTGAAAACTTGCTTATACTGTATATATGGATTTCCTTCTCCAAAATTTATTTTAGTTTTTCCTGTAAGCCCATTATAAGTTTCACCTATATCACCCAATTTCTTCTCTTCCCAATCAGGATAATCATTTCCATTATCATCTTTAAATCGAATTTCTTGATTAAAAATCTTTTGCATAATGCCTTTTTTATAGTTTTCTAATCCTTGTTTCTTTTTGGTCAGCAATTCTATTTTTTTATCAACTTCACTTAGGAACTCAGCTATTTTTGTTTGTTCTTTTGGGTGTGGAATATCAAGACCTATATTAGACAAACGTTTTGTAGATAAGCTTAAAACTTTTGAACCCTGTGCAATAGTCATTATTTGCTTTCTAGGTTTCCAAGATTGCAACAAATAAGACATAAAACCTAATATTAATTTCTCTCCTTTAGGTCGAGCTAGAAAAGTATGAAGACCAGCTAATAATTTCTCATTATTTGTATTAATCAACTCTATTGTTTTCCCAATATCATCATAATCTTCAGAAGCATCTGCAATAATTAAATCGCCCTGCAAACAATAACTATCTTTTTTAATCCTTGATAAATCCACCTCTTCATTTATATATGGTACGTTTTCTTTTTCAATATTAAATAATGTAGCAAATTTAGTGTGAATATCTCCATAATGAATATTTTTAACAACTCCACCTTTGTAAT
>Ga0256840_1001880_pt1 | contig 19032 bp, 20 predicted proteins | sample 355202metaG_FD_185969 | JGI IMG/M metagenome (GOLD analysis project Ga0256840, IMG submission 185969) | Hydrothermal vent microbial communities from Mid Atlantic Ridge, Atlantic Ocean - 355-202 | ecosystem: Environmental > Aquatic > Marine > Hydrothermal vents | place: Atlantic Ocean: Mid...
ACTCATTAAAACCGAAAAAGCAAGAGAACTCAATATCCATTTTCCTAAAGGATTAACAAGACAAGACATACCTGTACATTGGCATTTAATAACCGCTCTTGATAAAATTGCCATATTACCCAAACGATTGAGTTATTACAGACAACAAGCACAAGCAACAACTGCAGGAACAGACAAACGCTTATTTGACTTGGTTACCGTAATGGATATTACAAAGAAATACCTCATCAACAATAATTTATACAATATATACAAGGATACATTTTTAGAAAGTCAACTGAATTTTTTCTCTGGAATGTTAGATAAAATTGATAAAAGCTTAAAATCGCAAGCTTTAAAATTAGTAGAAGAGCGTTTTAAAGACGAACATTTTGCTTATTTAAAAAGCAACAAACCTTTACGAAATCAAACACGTTTATTTTTTAATGCAAAAAATGGTTCATTAAGTGCTAAAATAAAATTAAATTTGCGTAACATAGCACGTAAAATATACAGAACATTAAAGTCATAAAACATGAGTATCAGAAAAAAACTAACCCAATTAAAAAACGACCATGTTTTTTTATATTACATCTGGACTGAATATGTTAGACGCAACGGCAATAAATTACTCCATAAATTATCTGATATTGAAGAAATAAACAGACTGTATGTTAAAAAATCTGGAGGAAGATTACCAAACATTAAAAATCCTATTTTGTTTAGTGAAAAAATGCAATGGTTAAAATTAAATTATCGTGATCCTAAAATGCCCATTGCAGCAGACAAATACAAAGTTAGAGAACTCGTTAAAGAAAAAGGATATGAAGAAACACTAAACGAGTTGCTTTTTGTTTTTGAAGATGTTTCCGAAATAAATATAGATAAACTACCAAATCAATTTGTCTTAAAGGCAAGTCATGGTAGTGGTTGGAACTTAATTTCGCATGATAAATCAAAAATTAACTGGTTTTGGTATAAAAAAATATTAAAATCTTGGTTAAAACACAATATTTTTTGGGCAGGAAGAGAATGGGTTTATAAAGATATTAAACCACGGTTAGTTTGTGAAAAATTCTTAACGGATAAAAGCGGTTATTTAATTGACTATAAATTCCATTGTTTTAATGGAGAGCCCAAATACATTCAAGCCAATAATGGTAGAGGAAAAACCAATCATGCTCAAAATTTTTATGATTTAGATTGGAATTTTCAAGAGTTTGGAAAAGATTTAACACCTTTAAAAGAGGTAAAGATTGAAAAACCTACACAATTAAACAAAATGATAGCTATGGCAAAAGATTACGCCAGAGACTTTCCGTATGTGCGAGTAGATTTTTACGAAGTAAATGGCAAAATTATCTTTGGTGAATTAACTTTTTTTCCAGCAAGTGGTATGCCTGATTTTAAACCTAAAAGCTATGACAAAGTTTGGGGAGATTTATTAACTTTACCAAAGAAAAATAATTAGATTTTGACTAAAAAAATTCATGTTTTACAAGTAGTTGGAGCAATGAACCGTGGTGGAGCAGAAGTAATGCTTATGGATGTTTTTAGAAATATTTCTAAAGAAACAAAATTTAGCTTTTTAGTAAATTATAAAGTAAAAACAGGCATTATAAAAGGTGATTTTGACAATGAAATTACTCAAAAAGGAGCTAGTATAAGACATATTGGTGCGCAATGGGATTTAGGCCCTTTAAAATATATTAAAGAATTTAAAAAAAGCTATGATAATTTAGGTAAACCCGAAGTTGTACACATTCACCTAAACGCAAAATGTGGAATTATTGCATTAGCAGCTAAAAAAGCAGGAGCTAAAAAAATTATTGCACATTCACATGCCGATTTAAAGTTCAGAGGTTCGTTTATAAGTGTTTTTGCAAGTAAAATAGAATTATTTTTTCAAAAAATCTTAATTTCAAAGTATGCTACTGATTTTTGGGGAGCATCAAAAGAGGCTAATAAAAGTCTATATTATAAAAAACTACAAAACAAAACTGTGGTTATTAACAATGCTGTTGATACTTATAAATTTCAAAATATTACCGAACAAGAAATTAAACTATTTAAAGAAACTCTAAATATTAAAACAAACACAATAGTCTTTGGGAATGTTGGACGAATAGTTAGACATAAAAATGTTGATTTTATTTTAGATGTATTAAATAAACTCAATAATAAAAATAAAGATTTCATTTTCTTATTTGCTGGTAGAATTGACGATAAAAACTACTTTGAAGAAATACAACAGAAAATAAAGCAGTACAATCTTGAAGAAAAAATAATTCATTTAGGTAATAGAGATGACGTGCCAACTATAATTAATGCTTTAGATATTTTTATCGCTCCTGCATTACGCGAAGGTTTTGGTTTGGTAGCAGTAGAAGCACAAGCAGCTGGGATTCCTTGCATTTTATATAAAGGTTTTCCAAATTTGGTAGATATGGATTTAGATTTGGTAACCATTTTAAATGATTTTAATATTGATAATTGGGTTTCACATATAAACAAAATAAAACATAATAAATTGAATGATAAAAACCGAATAAAAAGAGCTATTCAAAAAAAAGGTTTTGATATTAAACAAAATACTATTATTATTGAAGAATTATATCAAAAATAACTAATGAAAACAAAAACCAACATCCTAATTTGTGGTGATATTTGTCCAACAAATGATACCAAACATTATTTTGAAAATAATGATATAAACGGATTGTTTAATGATAGCTTACCGTTATTAAAACAAGCAGATGTACTCATTGGAAATATGGAATTTGTTTTAACTGATAAAGGCGTTGCTGCAACCAAAACTGGACCAATATTACAAGGAAAAACGAGCTTTATTAACCTTTTTAAAGAAGTAGGCTTTACTGCTCTAGGTCTAGCAAACAACCATATAAAAGATTGTGGGTCTGATGGCGTTTTAAGCTCATTACAAACCTGCAAAAAAAATAATATACTTACAGTTGGTGCAGGTAAAAACGAAAAAGAAGCTAAAAAACCAATTATTATTGAAAAAAATGGTTGGAAAATTGGTGTCATGGCTTTTGCTGAGCATGAGTTTAATGCTGCATATAAAAACGAACCTGGAGCCAATTTATTAGATTTATATACAGATTTTGACCAAATAAAAACATTTAAAAAGCAAGTAGATTATTTAATTATTCTATATCACGGCGGAATAGAATACTACGAATATCCAAGTCCGTTATTACAAAAAAAATGTAGAAAGATGATTGATTCTGGTGCGGATTATGTAGCTTGCCAACACAGTCATTTAATTGGCACAGAAGAAAATTACAATAACGGCACGATACTTTACGGTCAAGGAAATACTATTTTTGGCTACAGACCAAATAACAAAACTTGGAATACAGGTTTATTAGTAAATATTGAAATAAATAATAACATTACAATAAAAAACACCTTAATAAACACAACGCAAAACGGAATTGTTTTAGGCACAAAAAAAGAACAAGAACACATTATAAAAACACTAAAGCACAGAAAAGAACAAATTAAGGAAATTGATTTTATTGAAAGTTCTTGGGTTGAATTTTGTAAAACTAAAGAAGGGAATTATTTACCGCATCTATTTGGATTAGGAAGAATAGCAAACAAACTAAATCGTATATTTAATAATAAACTTATTAAACTTTTATATTCAAAAAAGCAATTTATAATTACTCAAAACTTAATACGTTGTGAAGCTCATCAAGAAGTAATACAAACCTTATTAAATAAAAATAAATGATTCCTTATTTTATTGTATTACTTATATCAATGCTATTAGCAATCACATCAGAGAAGTTAAAGTCTGTAAAATTTTTGTCTAATTTTTTTATAAGTATTAACGCATTACTATTAGTCTTATTTGCGGGTTTAAGAAATTTAACTGTGGGTGCTGACACTAGTGGTTATGTAACTGGTTTTTTAGGTGATGAGCCTGTGTTTTCAAGAATAATGGAAGGTAGATCTAGCTTTGAAATTGGATACCAATTTTTAGAACTATTAGCTGCTCAATTTTCAAACAATTATTATTCCTTACTTATAATTATTGCTACATTTATAACCTTTTTTCAATTTAAAGGAGTCTATAAACTCTCTTTAAATCCTAGCATATCAATATTTATACTTATTACTTTTGGTTTTTATACTTTTGCTTTTAATGGCGCAAGGCAAGGGATTGCTTTGGCTATATTTATTTACGCTATTCAATTTATTGTTAATAAAAACTTTATTAAATATGCTTTAACATTAAGTGTGGGCTTTTTATTTCATAAAACAATAATTATTCTATTGCCTTTTTATTATTTATTTAGGGTAAAATTTAGTTTTAAGTTATTCAGTTTAATAGTTATTTCAACGTTTTTTATAATTATTTTTTTTGATAGAATTTTAAATGTAGGGTTATTTATTTCTGAAAAATATTCTGTTTATACTGAAATGAAGGCTGCTGGAGGGCAATTGCTAACATTTGCATACCTTTTTTTTGGGATATTCTTTATTTTAATAAAGCCATTTTTAAAGAAAACATATTTCAAGGTATATGACATTTACTTAAACATGTACCTAATTGGACCAATAATTTTTATTATTATTCAATTTACGGGAGCATATATTGAGATAACAAGACTTGCTATTTATTTTTTGTCTGCGACAATTTTTATTTGGCCAATTATTTTTAAAAGTATTAGAAGTGATTTAAAGCCTTTTATTTTTTTATTCTTTTTATTTTCTAATTTAATATTTTTCTTTGTTTATATTAGTAAAATAGGACATTTAACGCCATATATTTTTAATACTCAATTATTTTATTCTTTTTAATATGTTCGTAACAATTGCAATACCCTTCTACAATGCTGAAAAATATTTGCTCAATGCAATTAAATCTGTATTTGCTCAAACACATACTCAATGGGAATTAATTTTAATTGATGATGGTTCGACAGATAGCTCATTAAAGATTGCAAAATCTATTAAAGATTCTAGAGTGAGAGTGATTTCTGATGGTAAAAACAAAAAATTGGCTACACGATTAAATGAAATTACCAAACTTGCTAAATATGACTTAATAGCAAGAATGGATGCAGATGATTTAATGTCTCCTACTCGAATAGAAAAGCAAATCAATATTTTAAGAAATAACCCAAACATAGATTTAGTTACTACTGGATTATTTTCAATATCAGACGATTTAAAATTGATTGGAGCAAGATGGCATCACAGTACTCGCATTACATTTAATGAAATATTAAATAAAATTAGCTGTGGTGTAGTTCATGCTGCAATCATTGGAAGAAAACAATGGTTTTTAAGAAATCCATACAATGAAAACTTAAAAATTGCTCAAGATTATGGACTATGGATAAAATCTATGGCTAAAAATGATTTTAAAATACATTTAGTTCAAGAGCCTTTATACTACTATAGAGAAGAGGGAAGTCTTAATGCAAAAAAGTTGCTTTTAGCTTACCAATATGAAAGAAAACTTTATAAAAAATATACACCTACTAATAAGTTTTTTTTAATTCTAAAATCATATGTAAAAACAATTATTGTGTATTCTTTAAACAAATTAAATAAGTTTCAATTTTTAATTAATCGAAGAAGTACTGAAATTATTAGTGAAGAATTGTTAGATTTGTTTAATGATGAAATTAATACAATCCTTTCTGTTAAATTAACTTTAAATGAATAATAAAATACTGAATGTAGTGAGTGTATATTTCTCAATTCCTTTTTTCTTTGGTGAACAATTAACCTATTTTAAAGAAAGAGGGTATGAGATTCATATTATTTGTAGCCCATCAAATAAATTAAAAAACTATTCTAAAATTCATCAATTTAAATATTATGAAGTTCCTATTCTAAGAAAGTTTTCTATAATAAACGATATTAAAGCTGTTTTTAAGGTTTACAAATACATTAAAAAAAATAATATTAAAACTGTTTCTGGTCACACAGCAAAAGGCTCTTTAATTGCCATGATTGCTTCTTTCTTTGCAAGAACACCCAAGCGATTGTATTTTAGACATGGTTTTTATTATGAAACAAGTACAGGATTAAAACGATTGTTAATGCTTAATATCGATAGGTTTTCATCATTATTATCAACCAAAGTAATAGGTGTTAGTCCTTATGTGATAGAAAAAAGTATTGAATTAAAGCTCACTAAAAAAGAAAAACTTACTTTGTTAAATATTGGGTCATGCAATGGTGTTGATTGTAAAACAAAATTTAATCCTAGGTTGATTAATCGGGAGGAGTTAAATAGTTTAAAGAGAAAATTGAACATAAAAGATACCGATTTTGTTATCGGATATACTGGAAGATTAGTAAAAGATAAAGGAGTAGAAGAATTAATTGATGCGTTTAATTTATTAGAAAAAAAATATAAAGATATTAAACTTCTTTTGGTTGGTCCAGAAGAAGAACGAAATTCGATTTCTAATGATACTAAGTCATATATGGATTATAATAAAAATATTATCCGTACAGGTTTAATTGATAATAATATTGAATATTATTATGCTTGTATGAATTGCTTAGTATTGCCAACTTATAGAGAAGGTCTCGGAACTTCTTTATTAGAAGCCGCTTCAATGCAAATCCCTGTGCTTACAAATTCGAATACCGGAAGTAGAGATGCAATTAAGAATAAGTATAATGGTTTTTATATTAAAGTAGAGCCTAATGATATTTCGAAAAAAATTGAAATTTATATTAATGATAAAAAAATGCAGATTGAACATGGGAAAAATGGACGAAATTTTATTATTAATAATTTTGATCAAAAAATTATATGGAAAGAAATTGAAACAAAACTCTATCAATAATAATATTTTAATTATATTTAAGTCATGAAAGATACTGTAACATTTGAAATTTTTAAAAACAACGGAGAGAACCTTGATGAGTTAATCAAGCTAGCAAAAACATATTACTCTGATAGCGATATTATAAATAAAAAATATTTAAATTGGCAATATTATAATAACCCAGCAGGTAAACCTTTTTTATTTACTTCAAAAGAAATTAAAACACAAGAATTAGCTGGTCAATATTTGGTTATTCCAATAGAATTTAACGTTTTTAATAAAAAATATACAGGAACTCTATCACTAAATACACTTACAAGTCCAAAATACCAAGGCAAAGGGTTATTTACTAAAATGGCTAAAGCAACCTATGAAGATTGTGAAGATAAAAATGCCATGTTTACAATCGGTTTTCCCAATCCAAATTCTTATCCTGGATTTGTTAAAAAGCTAAACTTCTCACATTTAGGAGATATTCCATTAATGATAAAACCTTTAAAACACCTTAAACTTGTAAAGTCATATTTTAAAAAAAATAAAGTTAAGCATGGTTATGTTATTAAACTTAATACTATTGATGACAATCAAATTAAAGAATTTGATTTTGAATATGATGAAGAAAAATACAATTTATTTTGGGAAATGATAGAAACTCAATATTCAATATGCACAAATAAAAACTTTTCTTTCTTAAAGTGGAGGTATAAAGACATTCCAACAAGAGATTATAAAATTTATTATCATGAAACCCATAATAAAATAAATGGAATTATAATTGTAAAAGCTTCACAAGTTTGGGGTTTTAACGTAGGTGTAATAATGGATTTCATGGTGTTGAATAATTCAAAAGAAACAGGCAAACAACTTCTTAATTATGTTAAAAGAATATCCAAAAACAGTAATTTAGATTTTATTACTTGCTTGCATAGTAAATCAAACGAGTATTATTTGTTAAAACAACTTGGTTTTTACTCTTTACCTCAAATATTATTGCCCCAAAAAATTCATTTTATAGTTAGAATTAATAAAGATTTTAACAATTCAGAAAAGCTTTTAAATCTTAATAATAACTGGAAACTTTCATTTGGAGATTATGATGTTTTTTAACTAATCAAATTTATGCAAAAATTATTTTTCCTTACTCTAGACCTCGAAGAATGGTATCATTTAGATTATTTTAAAGATGATGCTGTTTCTAAAAAGACCGTTATGTTAAACAACTTAACACCCTTTTTTAATATTTTAGATAAATATAAAATTAAAATAACTGTTTTTGTCTTAGCAGAATTAATTAAAGAACATGCTAAATTAATTAAAAATATTAGTAATCGTGGTCATGAAATTGCAATTCATGGTTGGAATCATGAACTCCTTTATAATAAAACAAATGAGGCATTTAGAATAGAGATTATTAAAGCAAAATATGAACTTGAAACCTTAACCAAGCAAAAAATCATTGGTTATAGAGCGCCTTGCTTTTCAATGGATAATGAAAAACTTGAAATTCTATCAGAAATTGGTTTAAAATATGATTCCAGTTATATTCAATTTAATGAGCATCCTTTGTATGGAAATTTGAGCATGAAAGGTTTTAATCAAATTGATGATTTGATTTATCAAAAAGATCATTTTTATGAATTTGAATTAGTTACAACGAATGTTTTTGGTAAAGAAATTCCTATTTCTGGAGGTGGTTATTTTCGCTTTTTTCCTAAATTAGTATTTTCATTTTTATGGAAGAAATTTCTTAAAAAACATCATAATTACATCATGTATATTCATCCATTTGAACTGACAGAAAAAAAAGTTAATTTGGCTGGAATTAGTATATCTAAAAAATTAAGATTTTCTTTAGGAAGAAAAAATAATTTGCAAAATTTAGAGCATCATATCAAAAAGACTTTAAAACAAGGTTTCAAATTTAATACTATTAAAAACTATGTAGATAATTTGGAAAAATCATAATGGACTTAAATTTTGTTTCTTTAAAATGTTAATAGTTTTGTTGGATTACCTTTAAATTGTTTTTTGTAATTTATGCAATAAAGAATAAATCAGAACTTGATATAAAAATTAAATAATTATAGCATGATATTACATTACATCATAATTTTCACAATCTTAGTATTAATTTCTTTTGTATATTTAAAATACGCACGGATAAAAAAAATTTTAGATAACCCAAAAGCACGCAGTTCACACACAATACCTACAATTCGTGGAGGTGGCGTTATTTTTTTTGCTTCCGTTTTGTTGTTTTTTATTTTTCAATTAAATATTGAATACCCATATTTTTTTATTGGATTTTTGATACTATCCATAATGGGTTTTATTGATGATAGAAAAGAATTAAGTGCTAAAATTCGTTTTCCATTTCAATTAATAGCAGTTGGTTTAATATTGTATAATGCAGGTTTGTTTAGTTTAGAAATCCCTATTTATGTACAAATAGTTGGGTTTGTTATTGGAGTAGGTTTTATAAATGCGTTTAACTTTATGGATGGCATTAATGGAATTACGGGAATTTATACAGTTGCGATAATAATACCTTTATTATATTTAAATAATCAATTTACCGTTTTTAATAATGACTTTTTTTACAGTGTACTAATTTCTATTTTAGTTTTTGCTTTTTATAATTTTAGAAAAAACGCCTTAATGTTTGCTGGTGATATAGGCTCAATGGCTTTAGCTTCTACTCTTTTATTTTGGATAAGCAAAATGATGATTGTTACTAATAATCCCTTACTTTTATTATTTGTGTTTTTTTATGGCTTAGATAGTGCATTAACCATAATCTATAGAATTTTTCTTAAAGAAGATATTTCAGAAGCCCATCGACATCATATTTATCAAAAATTAGTTGACCAATCTAAATTATCACATTTAAAAGTTGCTTTTCTTTTTGCAACACTACAAATAGCATTTAGCTTTATAGTAATTAAAAGTATTGATTTAAGTTTTAATAATCAAATTATATTTGTTTTTATATATATTTTAGTTGGCTCAGTATTTTATGTTCTTCTTCAACGATGGTATAAGAAAAAAAATAATTCAAAGGTTTAATACCAATTCTATTTCAAATTTATTTAGCGTATTTTGATGTTGAATTGGTGTAATCAAATTATAAAAAATAGTTTAGTACATGACAAAAATTAACAATCATTTAAAATTTCTTTAATTTAGAGACCTCACAGGTTTTAAAAACCTGTGAGGTCTGGATGCTAAGGTGTTGATTTTTACAAATTTACATGTGTTGAAGTGTTTTTTTTGTCATGTATTAAGAAAAAATAGTTATGTTTTTAATACTTTTTTCTATTGAAGCAGTGAATTTTTCTATTATACCGTAAAATTGTCATTACTTTTTTCCGCTCTACCGTAAAAATTCGATTACTTTTTTCGAGTACAATCGAAAAAAAACATTACTTTTTTCTATTTAAACAGAAAAAAAACATTACCTTTCCCTATTGTATCAGAAAAATAGCACTACTTTTTTCCGTTTAACCGTAAAAAAACGACTACTTTTTTCCGTTTTATTTTATTTTAGCTATATTTGTAATATGATAAAAAGAATAATAGCATCAAAAGTTAAAAATTATATCAATACCAATAAGGTAATTATCATACTTGGTCCTCGGCAAGTTGGGAAAACTTCTTTACTAAAAGAGGTCTTCAAAAATAAAGATAAAGACACCGTTTGGATTAACGGAGATAGTATTGACGAACGTAGCTTGTTAGAAAAAGAATCTGAAACACGTTATAAATCTCTTTTTGATAAAACAAAGCTCTTAATAATTGATGAAGCACAGCGTATAAAAAATATTGGATTAAACTTAAAAATTATTCATGACCAGTTACATCTTAAGATTATAGCAACAGGCTCATCCTCATTTGACCTTGCAAATAAAATAAACGAACCTTTAACAGGAAGAAAATTAGAGTATAATTTGTATCCGTTGTCTTTTGAAGAGTTAGCCAATCATCATGGTTTATTTGAAGAAATAAAAAATTTACCAAACAGGTTAATATATGGTAGTTACCCAGAGGTAATTACAAATCAAGGCAATCAAAAGGAAATATTACAGAATTTAACCTCTAGCTATTTATATAAAGATATTTTAGAATGGAGTATGATTAAAAAATCGGATAAATTATTAAAACTACTCCAAGCTATTGCTTTTCAAATTGGTAATCAAGTTTCTTATAATGAATTAGCAAATACTGTTGGTTTAAATAAAGAAACCATAGAAAATTATATTGATTTATTAGAAAAGTCCTTTGTTATTTTTAGACTACATAGTTTTAGTAGAAATTCACGAAATGAATTGAAAAAATCTAAAAAAATCTATTTTTACGATAATGGTGTTCGTAATGCATTAATCAGTAATTTCAATTCAATAGAATTACGAAACGATGTTGGTGCTTTGTGGGAAAATTATATTGTTAGTGAACGAATTAAATACACTTCTTATAACCAAATTTATTCAAACAAGTATTTTTGGCGTACAAAAACACAACAAGAAATTGATTATATTGAAGAACGTGAAGGAAATCTTTTTGCTTACGAATTCAAATGGAATACACTTAAAAAAGCAAAAATTCCAAAATCATTTATTACAGCATATCCTAATGCAGAAACAAAAATAATAACTCCTAAAAACTATCATGAATTTATTACACAATAAAATGTGCATAAAACAATAAATAATGCAGACATTACTTTGTAAAGTTAGTGTTTCAACCAAAATTAACCTTTACTTTGTGTTTGTTTTTATCAAAAATAACCCTTACTTTGTGTTTGTTCTATCTAAAAATAACCTTTACTTTGTAAAACATTAAATACGCTAAAATGAATAAAATCTGGCTTTCCTCTCCACACTTAACAGGCGAAGAACAAAAATTTGTTAAAGAAGCATTTGATAGCAATTGGATTGCTCCTCTTGGTTTTAATGTAGATGGTTTTGAACATGAATTATGTGATGTAATAAAAATAAATTTTAGCACTGCACTTAGTTCTGGTACAGCAGCCATTCATCTTGCCTTAATAATAATAGGAATTAAAGAAAATGACGAAGTGCTATGTCCTTCATTTACTTTTGCAGCTACCTTAAATCCAATATGTTATCTAAAAGCAAAACCAATAATTATTGATTCTGAAAACGACACGTTTAATATGTGTCCAATATCATTGGAAAAAGCAATAAAAGATAGATTGAAAAAAGGAGTAAAGCCTAAAGCTATTTTGTTAGTACATATTTATGGAATGCCTGCTAAACTCGATGAAATTATGGCTATTTCAAAGAAATATAATATTCCAATTATAGAAGATGCAGCAGATACATTAGGCTCAAAATATAAAAATAGATTTGTGGGAACATTTGGAGAAATAGGCATCTATTCCTTCAACGGAAACAAAATAATCACCACTTCTGGAGGAGGAGCATTGGTTTCAAATAACGAAGAATATACCAAAAAAGCCACTTTTTTAGCTACACAAGCACGAGATGTTGCACCACATTACCAACATTCTCATATTGGATATAATTACCGAATGAGTAATATTGTTGCAGGTATTGGTCGTGGACAATTAGAAGTTTTAGACGATAGAGTAAAAGCACGTAGAGCAAATTATGAATTCTATAAAAAGGCTTTAAAAAACATTGAGCAAGTCACTTTTACCGATGAACCAAAAGATTTTTATTCTAACCGATGGCTAACCACCATATTAACCGATAGTTTTGAAACTCGTGAAAAAATACGACTAGCGTTAGAAAAAGATAATATTGAAGCCAGACCACTATGGAAACCCATGCACTTGCAACCTATATTTAAAGATTATCCTGCTTACACAAATGGCATTTCAGAAGATTTATTTAACAGAGGCTTGTGTTTGCCTAGTGGTTCTAATTTGTCTAAAGAAGATTTAGAACGTGTAGTTGATAGTATTTTTAAGGTCTTTAGTCTTTAGTTGTTAGTCTTTTCCTCCTCAAAACGTCATGCTAAATTTATTTCAGCATCTTTCGATTATTAACAGTTTCTGAAATAAATTCAGACTGACAAGTCTTTACGCTTGCTTTTTTATTCTTGGCTAGTCTTTCCTCTTTCCTCTTTTCTCTTTTCTCTTTCCTCTTGTTTCTTAAAAATCTACAACAAATCAGGTCTTATTCTCTTAGTGCGTTCTAGTGCATTGTCTTCTCGCCATTCATCAATCTTTTTAAAATTACCAGAAAGTAAGACTTCAGGTACTTTTTTTCCTTTATAATCCGATGGTCTTGTATAAACCTCAGGAGCTAATAATCCATCTTGAAAAGAATCGGTTAAAGCAGACATTTCATCACCAATAACTCCTGGAATTAATCGGATAACGGCATCACAAATCACCGCAGCAGCCAATTCTCCACCAGACAAAACATAATCACCAATAGAAATTTCTTTAGTGATAAAAAGCTCTCTAACTCGTTGATCAACACCTTTATAATGACCAGTTAAAATAATAATGTTCTCTACTAAAGACAATCTATTTGCCATTTGCTGATTTAAAACTGGAGCATCTGGAGTAGTGTAAATAATCTCATCGTAATTGCGTTCAGATTTTAATTTATTGATACACTTTTCAATAGGTTCAATCATTAAAACCATTCCAGCTCCTCCTCCAAAAGGCATATCGTCAATTTTTCCGTAAGCATTAATAGCATAATCTCTTAAATTGTGAAAATGGACTTCCACTAAATCTTTTTCTATCGCTCTTTTAATAATAGAATGTTGAAACGGACTAGCAATTAATTCAGGAGAAACCGTAATAATATCTATGCGCATTTTTAATGTGTTTGGTGGCAAAGATAAGTTTTAATTAGAAATACGTTTAGCTCTACTTCAAATTTATTTAGCACATTTTGAAATAGAATTGACATGAAATCAAATTTAGTAACCAAATAGGATATAATTAATTACATCTTATTATGGCATATCGAAACAGCAAAATATATTAATTTTTACTGTTTCGATAGTGCATATTGTAAAATTTGAAATGAAACATTCATAACTATTAAATTTGTAGTAGAACCAACTTTTCCCTACCTTTACACATTAAAATTTTAAAATGAAAAAAATAGAACACATAGGTATTGCGGTAAAAAATTTAGAATTATCAAATGAGTTATTTGCAGGTCTTTTTGGTAAGAAACATTATAAAATTGAGGAGGTTTTAAGCGAAGGAGTAAAGACCTCTTTCTTTAAAATAGGAACAAATAAAATTGAGTTACTCGAAGCTACAAAACCTGATAGTCCTATTGCTAAATTCATTGAGAAAAAAGGAGAAGGAGTGCATCACATAGCTTTTGCTGTTGCTGATATTGTTGAAGAAGTTAAAAGATTAAAAAAAGAAGGATTTACCATTTTAAATGAAACTCCAAAAAAAGGAGCAGATAATAAATTAGTCGTTTTTTTACATCCAAAAAGCACCAACGGAGTACTGATTGAATTGTGCCAAGAAATTGAATAATTTGGTGTTTCATAACTAAAATTTGTGAATAATTTGGGATAACATTCAACAAATAAACAAATAATCAATTCAACAAATTAACTATATTTGCGTTTTAAATAAAAAACCAATCTAAAATGTCTAAAACAACTTCCTTTGAAAAATACCAAAAGCGCCGTTTGCGGTCTTCTTATTTTTCTGTAGTTATTAGTATTGGGTTGGTGTTGTTTTTACTAGGTTTGTTAGGTTTATTGGTATTGCATACCAAAAAAATTTCTAATCACTTTAAAGAACAATATGCTATAAATATTTTTATTAAAGATGATGCAAAGCAAAAAGATATAGAACGCTTAGAAAAAACATTAAACAACAAAGAATTTACAAAAACTTTAAAATTTGTTTCAAAAAAGCAAGCATTAGAAATCTATAAAAAGGATATTGGTGAAGATTTTATGGAGTTTTTAGGAGAAAATCCGCTAAAAAACAGCATTGATTTGTATTTAAAATCCGATTTTGTACAACCAGAAAAAATTAAAAAAATAGAAAAATCAATTCTAAAAAATAAATTTGTATCTGAAATTACTTACGATAAATCCTTGGTTTCTCTCATCAACGAAAGTGTTAAAAAAATAAGTTTTTGGTTATTGGCATTTAGTGCATTATTAAGTGTAATTGCTATTGTGCTCATTAACGGATATTTAAGATTAGCTATTTACGCTAAACGTTTTATTATAAAAACCATGCAAATGGTTGGGGCTACTAAACGTTTTATAAGAAAACCTTTTTTATACAGAAGTGTGAAATTAGGAATGGCAGGTGCTTTTGTGGCGATTATAGCTTTAAGTATTTTGCTTTTTTATATCAATAACAAATACCCAAACCTTAATGTATTAGAAGATAAGTTAAATCTTGGTTTTCTTTTTCTAGGTGTTTTTATAGCAGGAATAATCATTACTTGGCTAAGTACTTTTTTTGCTACCAAACGTTTTCTAAATTTAACATCAGACGAACTACACTATTAAGATAAAATTATGTCAAAAAACAATCAAAAATCAAAACACACAAGTCAGTTTCTTTTTGGAAAGAAGAATTATAAATTTATGCTTATAGGAATTGGTGTTATTGCGCTTGGCTTTATCTTAATGGCTGGTGGCGGAAGCGATGATCCAGAGGTTTTTAATCCAGACATTTATAATTTTAGACGCATAAGATTAGCGCCAACTCTTGTTTTAATAGGTCTTGGAATTGAAATCTATGCTATTATGTTAAATCCTGATAAATAATGAGTTATCTTTACGCAATTATCCTTGCAATTATTGAAGGAATTACAGAGTATTTACCTGTTTCATCTACAGGACATATGATTATCGCCTCGTCATTTATGCACATTGCTAGTGATGATTTCACCAAACTTTTTACCATTGTTATTCAGCTTGGAGCAATTTTGGCAGTAGTCGTTTTGTATTGGAAAAGATTTTTTCAAAGTCTAGATTTTTATTTTAAATTATTTGTGGCATTTATTCCTGCGGTTATTTTAGGATTGCTTTTAAACGATGTTATTGATGAGTTATTAGAAAGTCCTGTAACTGTTGCTATTTCATTAATTATTGGAGGTTTTATTTTACTTAAAGTGGATGAATGGTTCCAGTCAAACGAAATAATAGATAAAGAGAATCCACAGCAACACACCAAAATATCTTACGCAACAGCTTTAAAAATAGGCTTATTTCAATGCCTTGCTATGATACCAGGAACTTCGCGCAGTGGAGCGAGTATAGTAGGAGGGATGACCCAAAAATTAAGCAGAAAAGTAGCTGCGGAATTTTCGTTCTTTTTAGCTGTTCCAACTATGTTTGGAGCAACAGCTTATAAACTTTATAAATACTACAAACAAGGCTTTCAATTAAGTAGCGAACAAATTAATTTTTTAGTAATTGGTAATGTTATTGCCTTTATTGTAGCACTGATTGCCATTAAATCCTTTATTGATTATTTAAGTAAAAAAGGATTTAAAATTTTTGGTTATTACCGAATTGTTCTAGGAATTATCCTACTCATCATCCATTTTACTGTTTTTAAACTGAGTGTTTAATTGATTCTTTAGAGGAACAATAAAGTCAGAATCTAATTAATAATTACGATTGTAATTGCAAGATGATTTTTAGACGGCATTCGAAAGCTAATCGTAAAATTTGAAATGAACGCATCTTGAAATTTTCTGCTGTTTGAGTTCCGTTAATAGGTTTATGATTGATAGAATAAGTATTGTACGGAACGAGTTCAGAAAATTTAGATGCTGAATGAAAAATTTAGATTAGCTTTCGTAAGCCTAGATTTTTTTGGTTCGTTTTTTTATCAATGAAAAAAATGAACAAAAAAGATATTTTACTAATTGTTATATTTTTACGTGTAAATATAAACAATTCATTATATTTACAGTAGAACCAGTTGATTTTATGAAGGTGTTGCTACCTCATCAGTCTACATATAACTTTTCTAGTATTCTTTACGGTTAGAATTATAGTATTTTTTCAATACCTGAAATTCTTATACATAATTTTCTTATGTATAAGATAATTATGTATATTTGCACTATGGCAAATTCAAAATTATATAAAGGAAGTTTACAAACCATCATTTTAAATCTATTAGAACAAAATGATAAAATGTATGGTTATGAAATCACGCAAAAGGTTAAAGAGATTACCAAAGGTGAATTAAATATTACTGAAGGAGCATTGTATCCTGCGCTTCACAAATTAGAAGCAGAAGGCTATTTAGATGTAGAAATTGTAAATATTGGTAATAGAATGCGTAAATATTACAAACTTACAGAGCAAGGCACAAAAGAAACCGTAAACCGTTTAGCAGAATTGCAAGAATTTATTAGAAACATGCAGATTATGGTAAACCCTAAATTTAGTTTGGAGTAGTATGGAATTAACAGAAAATCAAGTACAACAAGTAAAATCTTATGTAATTAAAAATTTTAATTACATTGATTTGCAAATGGAAGTCATTGATCATATAATTTCTGATATTGAAACAAGATTGAGCAATCAGATTTCTTTTGAAAAAGCATTAAAATTAGCCACTTTAAAATGGAATAAATTTTTTGAAAAAGACTATCTTTTATTCTATTTTGGGAGTATGTATTCCGCACCAAAAATGGTACTTCAAAAAGCAAAAGCCACCTATAAATTGTATTATTTTTGGTTTTTAGCCATTTATTTTATTGGAATATTAGGGCTCGTAGGTTTAAAAGAAATCAATTATTCATTTAATATAGAGTTTAAAGAAACTGTTACTCTTGCTTTTAGGTTAGCACTTGCCATTGCTGTAATTAACTTTAATTACATCCTTTTTAAAATATGGCTTTCAAAGGTGAAAACAGTATACAGTTTTATTATAAAATCACATACATTGATGAATTTTTTCGTAATAATTCCTTTTATTGATGGTTTCTTTAAAGTTGATGGAAGTCTTATAAATATTAATATTGTTTTTATGATGGTTGGTATTTATTTTTCAGTAATTGATGTTGTTTTCTATAAAAAACATCTTCAAGCAATTAAAACTCATTTGCAATGGAATTAACAAAACAAGACATACAGAAGATTGATAAGTATCTTGAAAAGGAAATTAGATACTGGGATGTTCGCTTGGAGATGATAGATCATTTGGCTTCTAGATTAGAAGATAATAATGAGGATATTAATATTGATGCAACTTTTTTAAGAGAAACCTTTGGTCCTTATTGGAAAATGAAAAAAGAAGAAAAAAATAGAATAAAACAGATAAATAAAAAGTATAAAAGACTTTTTTTTGGAGGATTTATAAAATTATTAAATAAACCAATTAACCTTTTTCTTTTTGGGTTGCTGTTTTTACTTTCGGTTCTCCTATATACTTATACATCTTACAAAATATTTTGGAATACTCAAATTGCTATAATATCTGTGCCTTTATTTGAGTTTTTTATACTTTCTGTTTTTAAACATAAGATTACTTTTAACTCTATTATTTTTGGTTATATTACACATTACATGGGTTTTTCTATATTTATTTTTAGTCAAATATCAATGTTATTTAAAGAATATGGTTTTTTTGAAATATCTAAAATTAATCAAGTTTATCTGCTTTCATTTCTATTTATTCTAAATCTATTTTGGATATATAATGGTGTTTTAATTTTTAAAAACACTTTAGATAGAATAAAATTTAGAAATTAGTATGGAATTAACAAAACCTCAAATACAAAGAATAGACAGCTTTCTAGAAAGATTAGGTTGTGAATATATAGATATTCGTTATGAAATGGTAGATCATATTGCCACAGAAATTGAGAATAAAGTGAATAATTATGATGACTTTTTTCAAAAAGACGGAATGCGTGGGCAATTTTTAGGTTATATGATGCGTCAAAAAAATGAATTACAGAATATTTATGCACAACAGTCTAAAAAAATGTTTTGGAATAATTTTGGAAAAATTTTAAAACAAATGCTGTACGAATTAAAAAATGTTAAAGTCTTGTTTTTTATTATTGCAACTATTATAGGTTCTCATTTTTTATTTAAAGCATCTATTTTCTACGCAAGTATTACTTCTATACTTTTTGCTACAAGTAGCGCAATGTATTTTTATTATACTAAAGTTTCGCACCCAATAAAATCAATACCTTTCATCAAATATTTTCTAAAAATGTAGCATAATTTTTTAGGGTAAAATCCTAAAAATCAGTAT
>Ga0256840_1001881_pt1 | contig 19025 bp, 26 predicted proteins | sample 355202metaG_FD_185969 | JGI IMG/M metagenome (GOLD analysis project Ga0256840, IMG submission 185969) | Hydrothermal vent microbial communities from Mid Atlantic Ridge, Atlantic Ocean - 355-202 | ecosystem: Environmental > Aquatic > Marine > Hydrothermal vents | place: Atlantic Ocean: Mid...
CCAGAAGGTAACATTATAGATGCAAATGCACCAAGACCATCACAAGAAAGATTAAAAGCGGTATTAAATTCCTTATCCATTTAAAATTATAATCCAAAAAACGAAATGTACATAAATTAAAAACGAAATGTACATTTATTCACGTTATCAGACTGATACAAAAATAGCGTTTAAAACCGATTTAAACGCTATTTAAGTTAATAATTGCCCTTTGATGAATATTGCTCTATCATCAATAAATCAGGCTTAAACACATCTTTTATATCCATTGAAGGTTCAAAAGTAGACAAACTTTCTTTTTGTGGTTTACGGATAATAATACCTTCAGGTATATCATCAAGAGCCTTATTCATTAACTCAATACCTAAAGGCTGTAAATCATCACGCCATAGCCTAGCAGTAGCCTCTTTGAGTTTCATACTAAAATATTTGGGCTCAACAAAAACAAAATCTTGATAGGCAACATCGCCACGATCTATTCCAGAGTTCAGCCAGAACACCGTACCGCCTGTAATAATATCTTTCATCTTAATAGCCCACTGTATAGCACTACGACCACGATGTACTGGCAACAAACTTGGATGGTAACCAATCCAACCCAAACGCGCCTTATATCGTGTGCGCTTGCCCACATAATCAAATGAGTGAGCCGTAATACCTAGATCAACATTATCAGGGAATGTATCACCGTTTAACATTCCTGCAGGAATAATTGGTATTTCATTAATTTGTGCCAAACGTTTGATATATTTATCATCAATAGGGCAGCAAACACCCACAACGTTAATTTCTTTCTTTAAGCATAAAGCTAGTATTTCTTCAGCAAAATACTTTTGACCGCTTATAAATACGTTAAATTTTTTCTTCATTGTTTCCTAAATATTTAAAGGCTTGAACTGCTCTAAAATGACCGCCATAACCACAACCAGTAATCCCTCCTTTTTTTCCTGTTTTTTGAATACTTTTTATACTTCTAATTTTATTTGCACCATACAATTTAGCACCAGTCTGCACCCATTTATTCGAGTGCCTTAAATAATTTGCAAGCTGTGGATGGCTAGTGTGGAAAAACGTATGTAATTTACGCTCCTTACGACCTTTACCGTCCAAATGGTGCTGCATAACATAATTTAAAAAAGCAGTTCCTACACCTGCGCCTTGCCACTCAGGCATAACAACTAAACGTGAAGCTCTGTAAGCATTCGCTGTAAATAGCGGCATAACTCCCAAATGACAAACTAATTCGCCGTCAACGGTTCCAACAAAGTACTCAGCACACGGCGGATGTCCTAAATCTAAATAATAATGCGGTTTAAATAACTTCCAGTAACTTCCGTTTGTCTTGTGAATGTCAAGCTTGATATCTGGTCGCTTGGCAATTTCGTTTTTTTTTTTAATACACCAGTATCTGTGTTGTAAACCCAATCAGGCTGTAGCCACTCAATAATATCATAGTGTGGGCTTAATAAAACAACACGTTTACCTTTATTTCTTCGCCAACCTTTTGCAAAAGCTAAAGCGCCAATTTTAGCAATTTGCCTATCAACCACACTTGTAAATTCATCAACTACAACTTCATCAGGCGCATCAACAATAAGCCGTGCCATTCCTGCCCTAAACTGCTGACCATTTGATAACGACTTAAAAGGTCGTAACCAACTAGGAACGTCACCCAATCCAACGCTAGCTAAAGAGCCTGTTACTTTGTTAAAATCTCCGTTAGGCGCAATACAGTCAACTATTGGCTTATTATCATCCCAACCGTCATAGGCGTTATAAATTTTATTATCATCAAAAAATAACTTACCAAGTGATGTTTTACCAGAACCACTAGAGCCAACTATCAACCCAATTTGCCAACCATCTTCATCAATTGGCAATTCTGCTGTATGTTGCCAAGTGGATCCACTTTCTGCATTAAACAAGCTTTTTACTCTTTGAGCACGATAGCTTTTAAAATCTGTTGTACTATGTTTTACTTCAATTTTCTTCATTATACTGTTACTATTTTTAATTTTAACCCTTTTTTATTTAGGGCGTTAAACATTTTAATTTGTTGTTTTTCATTTTCTAAAATCACAATAACTCCATATTGCTGTTTATAGTTAAATTTCTTTGTTGCCATATTATTTATTTATATTTTTGTTGCTCTCAAGGTAAATAATAAACAAAGCAAAGCCCAATTAGAAGACTTATGTCCTCCAACTGGGCTTTGATGCTAAATTTATTATTACCTTGAGAAGTATTTTAAATGTTGGAGGACTTTTTAATTCTGCCTCCAAAAGAATTATTATTTATTCATCATATTCAATAGATTTTATTGAGTGATTTTTATCTAGCCTACTTAAACCTAAATTTACCAATCTACCAAACCAAGTAAGTGTTTGGTTTAGCTGATTTTTTCCCATAACGCCACTAATTGTTTCATCAGGGTTGCCAAACATATTAATGCTGATATTTTTAATTAAAATATCGTTTAAAACATGTTGTAATAATACATTTAACGTTTGATCTAAGCTAATAGCTAGACTCCATAGATACCACCATAAATTAGACTCACCATTTGCCTTACCTATTATAATTGCCATTATTCCATACATTATCGCATAAACAAACAGCCATTTCAGAGAATAAATAGCTATTAATAACACAATTACTGGTTTCAGCCATTTCCAAATAAATCTAAAAATATTTTTCATTATTTTTTATAGTTATTAGAATGGTAATTATTAATATGTAGCTTTATTTCATCAATCCAATCTTGTATTATTGTATTATCATCAGTTAAATTTTGCATCAAGTAATTTGTAGTTGCCCAATCTCCTGATTTAACTTTGTCCATATAAGGCTTAATTATGGACTCAAGCTGAAAAGCAATTGATATGATTAAATTACCAGTATTTACGGCTAATGCTATCTTAGCTTGTATCAAGTCATAATATGCATTGCCATCAAATTTGTACGTTTGATATACTTCTAAAGTAAGAAGCAGTGCGTTATCTCGTTGCTTTAAATCAATTTCAGACTGACTAGCAGTTTCTTCCCAATCATTTAATTCTTCATTCCAAACAGATTTAATCCCTGTTGGCTCCTTGTCTGTCCATTCAGCAGTTAACTCTTTATGCTTTAAAATGGATTTCGTTAATTTAGTTTCTTTATTAAATATTGTTTTATACATACTATACAAATTTTAAATTTATTAGTCCTGGTTGCCCTCTAAATGAGGTTGTTTTATAAAGCATATAATTTACATGGTAACCATCATCAGGTATAATAGGACTATTTAATATTATTTCTTTTGTAATTGTTGTGTTAGACAACGTGCCTATATTAACAATTCCATCGTATAGTATTAAATAATCACTAATAATACTATAAGAATCGCCATCTGTGTATTTTTTTGCGAAAACTACTAGTCTAATATCTGATAATGTACCTTGTGCTAAAGAGATAATAAAATCTATTTTTGTCAATTTCCTGCCTTTATCTATTACCTGTAAACCTGCTGGTATATTTGCAGCATATTTAGTTTCTAAAATGGTTGATAAGCTTGAAGAATTAGGATATAAACCACCGCTCTGGTTAGATGTAGAATGATGTCCTATCATCCATACATCATTATTTGAAAAACTAGATCCAAAATAAAATTGATTTGAAATTATTTGTGCTGCTGAACCTAACGATATTGTATCTAAATATTCCTTAGTAACAATTGCCTTACCACCTCTAGCAGCAATCAACGCAGCTGTTGAATTAGGCAACTCAGCAGTTCCATTAATGTTAAGTAATAATTGTAATTTATTATCAATATCCGTAGAGCCTATATAAAATGACTCATTATGAATAGTATTTATAGTTGCACCAGATGCATCGTCAGAACTCACATTGAAAGTTCCGAACACATCAAGCGTAGCTTGTGGGTCACTTGTTCCAAATCCAGTTCTTCTGTATTCTGTGTAAATATCAAGAGTATTTAAAGCCTCTTTAAATTTACCTGCCAATAGTAAATCATCAAATATGTTTTGATGCGCATTTGGGTCTGAATGGTGATGCTCTAAAGTAGCTCTATCCGCCTTATCATCTAACAAATCTTGCAAATTTTCAATTTTAGCAGCTGGTATTTCTTCTGACTTATGCCAAAAGCTGTCAAACAAAGCCCAAAATTGAGTTTGTGTTGGTATTTTTCCAGTTTTAAACCAGTTTTTTATTGTGCTTAATAGTGTCATAATATTTGATTAATTTATGCAATGAATTCAATAAACAATACAGTTCTATAAGGCGGTAAATTATTATGTGAATGACCACCTCCTGCATTATTAATATTTAAAGTATGAGAATGCCCACCTCCTGTTGACGTTGTTTTGTTAATATTTGGTTGGTATTTATTATTACCCCCATCATAACCTGGACCACCGTCACTCCCTGTAGCATATTCTGAGAAAAACAAAGTATGACTGTGATTACCAGCTGACACAGCATTACCTGTGTGGTTATGTGCTGGTAGTTGGTTTTCTGACAAAGTTTCCGTTTTAGAGCCACCCTGATAACCAATAGTATCGAATTCTGACTGTAATGTGTCTAAACCTACTGGCATGCGACCACGCCAATCTGTTACTTCCTGCCAACCTTCTGGTATATCACTAACTGGTTTATTCCAAAAAACCATTGCGCCGCCAGTTTGAAATACGGCAGTTTTTTTATCTAAACTATTCAACCGTTCAGAAATTGATAATAAATCAAGAGGTCGTTTAAAGTCCGCCCAATCAATAGCATCAATCCCAGTTCCGAATTCTGCAAATCTGTTTTTAAAAATAATTTTAACATCTCCATTTTGAAACTCTTTCGTTTCAGCTGTCTCTCGAATTAAAAAAGTAGATTGCTCAATGCCTCCTACAAATTTTAAAAATTCGCCATTGTAAAAAATAGTTCCATCACTAACTGTAGAACCAGTTGTGATGCAACCTTTAACAATAGCTTTATCACCAATTATATGACCTATGTCATTAAAATTGGAATAATCATCCTGCATGTAATTTAAAATATCTAATTCCAACGGAAAACCGCCAGTTTGCATAAATTCTATATTATTCATATTTCTTCAATTTTGAATCTTTTAACTCCTTCTTTATAGTAATTAACCAGAGCAATTAACTCATAGTTGTTATCGTCTAATAATTCGGCAGGCACATATATAATAAAATCAACACCAGTATCATCATAATCAGAGGCAGGATGTAAATATATTTTACCCAAATATTGCGGTTTTTGTTCCGCAGGCGTATATATATAATCTCTTTTATATTTTGCGCCATCACCTATGTAAATTCGCCTTAAACTCTGGTCGAACATATCATTTAATACTTTACGTAAATAACAAACTTGCCCTGTGTGAGCAATTTTATATAAGTTATCTAAACGCAATTGATACCACTCATTATATAACTTATTAATGGGCGATACCATTACAGTTAAATAGTCAATCATTACTCTTTTTCGCAAAAAAGTAGGTAGTAATTGAATTACTAATATGTTATATTTTATCTTATACCACATAAGTTATTTCATCAAAGTTTAATATCTGATAATAACCAGATACAGGTATCGTTTTAACATCAAATTGCTGCGGAATTTCGTAGCCGTTTGTGACAGGGTCAATCCATGCACTTCTTGCTTGGACTAAATGAGGTATTTTTACACCTTGAACATTTTGTAATTTATCAATTAAATGCGCTAATATTAATTCGCCATTAAAAGGCAGATCTTTTAAAAATTGGTTAATTGCTATTTCTACTGGTTTTTCTCCTGTCAAAATCGACATACCAGTAGAATCAATTACTAATGGATCTCTATAAATTCGCACATTCAAAAATAAATGATCTGGCAAATAATTAATTATAGTAATGTCAGAACCTGCATATTTTATCTCATTAAAATAAGCAGTAATACTGTCATATTGTTCGGTTAATATAGGCGATAAAGTATTATTTATTTCGCCTGCAATTTTTACAATTATTACTCCGTTTGCACCTCCTTCATTAACAGCAGCATATTTAATTATTTTACTGGTAGTTATTTGTTCAGCCGTTGCATTAGTATTATTAAATTTGTCACTATCATCTAATAGATCAAATCCATATTGAAATTTCAAAGCCGCAGTTCTATACCATGACAATGTGCCGCTTTTTTGATTTCCTATTGCAGTTGTCAACTCTGACTTATGCGTATCAAATAACTTTTCAATAGTCCAAATAGATACAGCAACTATATACAACAATAACCGCCAAATAGCAACCTTAGAGGTACTATCCAAAGTATCTAAACTGGGCATTGCAGATTTCCGCTGCAACATTTCATCATATATAATCTCAATTGTTCTTGCCATTATTATCCTATTCTAAAATTTGTTCCTATTATCATATAGCCTATTCCTACATTTTCAGACAATTCACTTATTTGTGAATTATCAGTAGCAGGTTTTATTTGATTTTTTTTATAAAAGTTGAAAATTTCAACATCTTTAGTTGTATTAATTAAACTTATCTGTTTACCTACTTCAGTAGCATCCGTAATACTTAAACTATTGGATAAAGCCAAATCAAAAACAGCAGCAACCGTTCCATATTCCTGTATTGCTATATCAAGCAAATTTTGATTATTTAATAGTATTACCTTATTCATCTACACCTAATTTTTCATAAACTTTTTTATTGATTATTTTTAATAAAATTTTGGCGAATTTAAAATCTAAAACGTCTAAATTTTCTAACAAACTCACTAATAATTGCCAAATAATAACAAACAAAACAATCCAATAAAGCCATATAAATGGGTCTATTTCATAGCCTGCAATTTCTGGAAATTGCGACTCTTTTTGAAACGTGTTTGGGATATAAATTAATAACGAATAGACCATTACTTTTAATAGCATTCTACCAAGTTTGCGACTTTCATGCTTTTCTCCTTTTTTATAAGATGCAGCAACACCAGTAATCCATTCACATATAATTAACACTACATAAGAAATTAAAAATTTATGATTAAAACCAAAAGCCTCTTCAATAAATGTAGTGATTGCCGCTAAAACACTAGCCGTTTTAGTTGTGTTTAAGGCTATATAGCCAAAAGTGCTAATTTTAAAATCAAGCCAATTTTTAAAGCCAAATCCTTGCAAAATAAAATTTAATGTTTTCATTATAATATTGGTAAATTAGTTATTGTTCCACCATTGCTTGTTACACCTGTTACTGTACCTATCACATCAGCCAGAGCTTCAGCAATGGCATCAACATTGCTTTGCGTTTTTGGATTGCTTAAAGCTTGAATAAATCCTACTTTTAATGCACTTTTATATGCTGCTTTTTGTAATGCCATAATTTATTTTAATATCTTGTTTAAACGTTGTTTAATTGCTATTGTAACTTTTTGTTTTATTATAGTTATCACAGGTACATTTGGAGTTACTCCAATTGACACTACTATTTTACTAACTTCATCACAAAGCTTCCCTACCTCTTTTAATGTATCATCTATAACTTCTTTTAAACTTTCTCCATCTCTGTTAATCTCATAACCATCTGTATCAATCAAAAAGTTTGTCTTTTTTATTTTGCCAATCAAGCTTTCTACCTCAGAAAATTTAGACACAAATAATTCATTTTCTATATTATTAATTATTGTTACTAAGACCCAACTTCCAACTTTAGGAAACAAAACAATAGAATCCTCTTCATTATCAACAATTGCAGTTAAACGTACATCATCATATTCAATCTCATGAGTATCTATAACAGTAATAGTATTATCAGCCTTATCAACCGCAATAACTTTAGCAGGAAATGTTTGCACAATATTTTCTGTTAAACTCTTAAATTGATTCTGTATTTCTTGGTCTAAACTCATGCGCTTATCTTTCTTCCCAATGTTACTATTCGCCTTGCTCCTTTTGTTCCAAATAATATCACAACTTTTGGAATAAAATACTTCCCTTTTCTCTCTGGGTATCGTTCATCAATAACATTTGCTGTCATACTTCTATCGGCAAAAGGAATTAAAAAACTAATCACATTACCTGTATATCCGTCATATTTTTGCTCTAATAATTTACTTTTAGCAAATTTTTCTAAGCCTTTTTTATCCTGTATTTGATGTGTTTGCCAAGTTTGTAATGCGCCATCCTTATCTCCAACTTCTACTTCTACATAAGTATTGTTAGATTTCCATCCTTTTGCTTTAATCTTAATTTTAATTTCATCAGCCGTTTTAAATTCTAAATTGTTTTTGATAATATTATAATATAAATCATAAACAACCTCTTTACCAACACCTTCTGTTTGTCGTAAACCTGCAAAAAGATTATTATCATCATCTAAAAAGATACTTAAGCCATATTCCTGTTTTATTTTTTGGAGTGCCTGAGCTCCATTAATATTTTTGAGCAAAAACTTATGAAACTTAACTTCTGGTATATTACCAGAAATAGCAACGCCAGTTTCTGACACTATATAATCTAAAACAGATTTTAGATTTGTCTTTTTAAAGTTTTTGTTACAGCTTTTTTGCCGAATTTTCCAAACACTGTCTTCACAAATAATTTCAACAGGTGTCGTTGGTTTAACCTTAGTTACAAAGCCTTTAAATTCAGTTCTTTTGAAATTATTTTTATACGCCAATGTTATACTTACAACATCTCCAACCTTAATTTCTTTTTCTGTTTGTTGGCTTTCATCAGAGCCTTTTAAAACAAATTTTGCAGGTAATTTAATAACTGCTGTATCACTTAGTAAATCTACCGAACGAGTAATTTTAACATCTACCACTTGGTCAAATGTTAAATTACCTATTTCAATATTACATTTTAATACAAACATTATAAATCGTTCAAGTTTTTGTTTTTCAGTTCCGCATAAAAACCTGTGTCACTAATTAATTTAATGTTATAAAATTGTGCACCTTGTATTCCTTGCATGTCGGCATAACTAGCCGATTCCACCACAACATTATAAATTCCGAAAATTTGAAGTATGTCATTTTCAATTTTAATAGCTTCATCTACTTCAGATATTTTTTTAATCAACTCAACCTGTTCCGTTGGAAAAGAATTAGAATTATCTTGCTTAATGCAAATTCCTTTTATGTCAATATAATAATCATCTGCGGATATAAACTCTTTAACAGTTCCACGTCTCTTACCTCCAGCGGTTACTGTTTTCACAATATTATTTCTAAAACTCCAAGATATTAATGGCTCATTAGGTAATCTAACCTTACCTATATCTGGAAGTGTCAAATACACATCCATAAAAAAAGGTAAACCGCTATTATTTGTCACATCACTTTTACCAATATCATTAATATCAATATCATTATTTATTATTTTTTCCTTAAGAAACTCAGGATAAGGCAAACCAATATAATGATTGGTTATAAGTTTACGTAAATCAAATTTTGTTAATGACATAATTTAAGCTATTGATCCTTGTAGTTGATTTGCACTATTTAGTACTCTTAAAAGCATTTCAATTAATTTACTACTTCCTTCATCTAAGGCATCTTCGTAATTAACTGTATGGATTTCCGTTTTGTCTTGTAATTTTTGCAAATTAACAGTAATGTGTGATATTCTTTTACCACCTCCTGTTATGCCGCCAATACCACCTTTTGTTTTTGTAGCATCAGCACCAGATGCTGCTGAGCCATCTGTGTTTTTAACAAATTTATCTACAACATCTGTTTGGTAGTTCCCTATTTTTGTTTTTTCGCCAGAAGCATTTTTAAATTTACTTTTTAAGGCATTAAAATCTTTTGCTATTTTAGCGTAATCTGCAACAATACCAAACTTACCTAGAGCCTCTTTTGTATTAGTGCCACGTTGTTTGCTATCGTTTTTATATTTATTTAATTTATTGTTCCAAGCTTCATTTTCGGACGCTAATTTTTTTGAGGCACTAGTAACAACAGATTCGTTTGCTTTTGACCAAGCCTCTTTAAATTTACCACCTAAAGCTAATTTTAAGGCAGCACCCATATTTTTAAAAATGCCTACAATTCTTTGAACTATATTTTTAGCCTTATAATAAACGGCATTAAAGCCATGTTTTATATCCTCAATGGTAATATTAAAATCTGCTTTAATTTGCGATACAGTTAAGCTAAAAACACTTTTTATTGCAATCCAACTTTTACCCCAACCAGTAGTGTATTTAGTTGCTAAACCTATCATACCCATTAATACAACAATACCAGTAATCATTATACTTACAGGATTAGCCATCATTGCTAAATTTACAAGCCACATTGCAGATTTAAACGCAAACAAACCATAAACAATTTGTTTAGTAGTTGATGATAAACTTACAAACCAATCAATAGCAGATGCTATACCTGTTGTAACTAAATCTAAACCAAAAGCAATTCCAGTAAATGCAACATTTAACCAAGCGACGGATGGGTTTAAATCATTATCAATAGTACCACCAAGTGTGTAAATATCTTTTGCTAATTTCTTAAACGGAGCAACAACACTTATTATCGTATCTCCTAAATAACTAAAATATGCAGATATATTATTAAGGTTTCTAGTTAAAAAATCAATACCTGTATTAAGCAGTTCAATAACATTAACCATAACACCACTACTGCTTTTACCTGTTTGATTTAAAAAATTATCCCATTTATCTTTTAAGTTAGAAATTCGACCTCCTAATGTTTTACTAATAACTTCCATACTACCAGCAACACCAGTCATATTTCCATATTCTATGATAGCTTTACGCAAACTTGCAGCATTATTATTTACTGTTTTTGTCACTCCTTTAAACGAAAAAGTAATTTTATCTCCAGCTTTACTGGCTTTGATACCAAACTCTTTTAATCGCTCAAATTCGGAGGTTTCAGCATCTAAAATAGCCTCAGTAAGTTGACCAAACGATTTACCTTGTGATGAAGCTAAATCTCCCAGAGAGGTCATTTGTTTTGCAGTTGGTACAAAACCACGATTTACCAATTTAACATAAGCCCCTGTCAATTCATTTAATTGAAACGGTGTTTTTTCTGCAAAATCTTTTATAAAATTCATTGCTGTTTGCCCAGCAGTTGCAGATTGAAATGTATTTGATAATACAGCTTCGTATTTTTCAAATTCGGAACGAATATTAACAACACTATTTAAAAACCCAGTTAATGATCCTACAATAAAAACACCAGCCAAAACCCTGCCTAATTTTAAAAATGCACCAGCCATTCGTTTACCTTCTTTACGTGAGCGTTTCATACGTCTAATCATACCTTTTAAACGGCTACTAGTAATACCAGCTCTGTTTGCAACATTACGCAAACTTTTACTAGCTCTATCCTTGATTTTTATGACATATTTGTACGCTTTCATTTTTTTTCTTTTGCCTCTTCGGTTCTAATAAAATGTAAATTCATTATTAATCTTGCCCACTTTTTATCAGATAATTTTTCTGGATTTATTATATTTAGATAAACACATAATGCAGCATCTATTTCTCGTATGTTGAAATTTGCAGCTAATTTAATAGCCTTTGCATCGGAGGTGTCAACAATTGCCTCCTTTAAAGCTTTTTTACTATTGTAACTTTTTGTTTCTGTAGTTTTTCTATAGCTTTGTATAGCGGAAATCTAAACTCAGCATCTTTTTTATCATTAAATTCTTTATCTGATTTAATTTTAATCAAATCAAATAATTTTTCACTAGTAACAAATGGTTTGTTTGCAGGATTTTTACGTTCAGAAATATCTAAAAATTGACGACTTATTGGTTTTACCGTACAACTTTTACCATTTATTGTTATTTTGTAGCAATCTTTTAGTTTAGTTATTTCAGCATCATTATATTCAAATAAGATTGTTAGTTTCTCTTTTGCTGATAAAAAATAATTATCATCTGTTTTTATTTCTTCATCTCCGTATATCCAACATGAATTTAACAAACTTAAAGCAAATTCATTTTCGCCTTCATCTTGCAAAATTGTAAACGCTTTCTTCCAATTCAACATGGTTGGTTTTTTTAAATAACATACCTTATCTTCTAAAAATAAACTATATACATCTATAAACTCTTTTTTCCATGCTTCTATTTGTTCTAAGGTTGCTTCTTTCATCTTATTGGTGTATTTTAATGTCTGTAAATATTATAGGTAACTCAACTTTCATGTGTGTATCTCCTTGTGCCATTGCTTCAGTAACATCTGTAATTTGCACTCCTTTTAATGTTTTAATAACCTGATCTGTACTATCTTTTGGTATATAAGCAATTGTGATGTCAAACTCTAAGTTTAAAATTTCGCCATCTGGGGCTGATTTTTCCATCGCTATTAACTCCGATTGCCAAATGGTAATTTTACCTTCAAATTCAAAATTACCTGTCAAAACTTTATGCGGCTTATTGCCTCTACCGTAGAGTAATTCTTTTGTTGCTTTTTTTGAATAACTAACCTCTGTTATTCCATCTAATATTTTTCCGCCAATTGCAGCCGTAATATCTTTCCACGAAAATTGACTTGTATCTAGTCCCATAATTCTATTGGTTTAAATCTGTTGTAAATTGTAAATTTATTTTAATGTATTCTGAGTATGCTACTGGCAATATCTGTAAATCCACTTTTAATTCGCCTGTAGATAATACTTGCTGATTTGCATCTATGTAAGATTTTACACCTGATATTTGCCCTTTAGCAGTCATTTGTTGGTTAATCGTATTTTCAATTTTCCCTTCCCAAGCTTTTATTAATGCAGGGTGTATTTGTCCATTAGTATTAATTGGTATTTCTTCTAGCACTTCATCTAAAAAGGTTAAATAAGCTAGTATTTGTGCTTTGTCAATTACCCAACCATTATTCATTTTCTTATAATCATCTGTTGGAGCTGTTAAGCTTAGGGTATGGCTTACAAAATAACCTGCTTTACCAGTAAACGATTTGTAAAACATGTAACCTTTATCGTGGATTGCATCCCAACCTGCTTCTGATAATTCTACATCAGCACCATTTGTTAAATAAGCATTTAAATCTATGATTGCACCATCTCTTACAACGCCTAAATTCCTTTGAATGGATACAGATGCTTTTCTACCTATAAACAAACCAATACTTGCATTTTTAGAGCCATTATCATTTCCTATTAAAATTCCTACTCTATTTTTATTATTGATAGAGTAATCTTTTAAATCTACAATAGTTCCTGAATAATCTTTACCATCAATTATTACTCTAAATGGTCTATTTCGCAAAGCAAAACTTTCTGCCATTGTTTGTGCTTTAACTACAGCCTTATGTACATCTGTATCTAATCCATCAACTGTTACTATTGTACCAGTAGATTTACGAGACAATGCCAATGTGCGCACCCTACCTTTTGAGGTTGCAATTACTTTTGATCCAAAATCCTTTGTTTCATCAGCCATATCTTCCATAGTAGTGGCTTGTACCACTATCATAAACCATAATTCTGCACCTGTTTTAGCAATACTATAAAAATCTTTTATTTGTTGCCAAGCAAAAGAGTTAGTATTACTTTCTGTAATTCCTAAATTTTCGGCTTCAATTAAACTAAAAATTTGGTACACTTTATTTGCAGTTACATTATTTGCACCTGTTATTGTTGCTCCAGTAATTACCAAACCAATAACACCATCATCCGTTTGTACCGTTTGTTTTAAACCACCATTCCCTAAACCTATTGTTACTTTTGGTAATCCCATTTTTTTGTTTTTTTAAATTATGTTTTGTTTCTGTACTAGACTTGAACCAGTATGTATGCCTTTCAGATATTTTTGAATAAAAAGTCAAGATTTAATACATCTTGACTTTTTTAATGTATTTTAAATTATGTTTAAACTGGCTTAACAAATTTTAGGATAATTCCGATCAGAATTAGCAAAAAAGAGATGCCTCCAATCCATGCTAATATTTTTACAATTTTGGGTATGTACCGTTTCGGAATAATAATTGTGTCTTCTGTTTGCGTTCGAGTTTCTCGGTAATGGTTTATAATTTCTCGTTGCAATTCTATCAACTCTTTTAATTCGTCCGCTATACATTCCGCTGTTATTGTATTTCCAACACGTTTTATGGATAGTCTGGCATATTTTGATTTTTTGATAATTGCCTTTTCGGTCAATTTGTCTATCCGCATTTTTAATGCAATCGTATCCGCTTTCCGAACTACCAATAACGAATCTACTGTCTGTAGTTGTGTGCTTATCGAATCCTTTACTGTAGTTGTCGTTTTGCTTGTGGTCAATTTTGCAGTCTTGCAAGATGTCGATACTATAAGTATCAATAGTACTATAAATATTAATTTCTGTATATTCATGATTTATTGCTTGTGTTGTAAATGTTGCCATTAATAAAAAGGCAAACAAAATAAATAATTGTTTCATCTGTGTTTTGTGTTTTAGGTTAAATTTAATCGTCGATACTCTAATAATCTCTTTTTCGGATATGCGGATATTTTTACTTGATTGTTTTGATTTCCACCAAGTACATATATCCAATTTTTTGTTTCTCTAATAAAAAAAGCAACATGACCTTTCCAACTCTTTGGATTGTCACGCCAAAAAATTACAACATCACCTATTTGTGGTTTTTCGGTTTTCGTCCCTACTTCTTTCCAGCTACGTGCGTTGAGTTTATTTGTGTGTTCATATCCAGCAGTTATTGCAACCCAATTAACAAATGCACTACACCAAGCAGTTTCATCATGCAGACTTTTGCCATCAAACCCCATTACATCAAAGTATTTTATTACTTCAGGATTATCTTGCTTGCCTGCAATTTCTTTAACACCTTGCTGTGTTAGTGCAGTTTCTATAATTTTGTGGTTCATATTGCTTTTTTAAGTTTATGCAGCAGTTGCTTCAACTAAGTTGTAAACTCCTTTACCATCTTTTCGTGAGTGTGTACCTCCAAAACGAGTTAAGCAACTCATTAAATCACCGTAATGCTCTACTTTTCCTTTTTCTAAGAAAACAACATTGCTCCCTTTTGCACTTCTAACATAATTCTTATGCCAAAAAATAGCAGCAGCACAATCAGTATCTTGTCCAGCAACTCCATACTCTCTAATACTAGCAGCTGTGGATGTAAATCTTACTGTTTTACTACGCATATAAAATGTAATCCCTAAGAAAACTCCTAGTGACCCTTTTACAAGCGGTTTACCGTTATTAAAATCAGAGCTTTTAACTTCTTTAATTTCTAACATGTCCGCTAATTGTTGTGCCGTAATTAAGGCAAATCTACCTTCTTGTGGTATGTCATCATTATTCATTTGCTTTTGAATAGCCAATAAATCTTTTAACGTAAATGCTTTTCTGTTACCAGTTCCTATACTAGTTGGTCTAACATCTCCAGATGTTCTAATTACTTTTGTTGCACCTACTTTAGCCTTTGCCCAAGCAATTGCTATATAGTTAGCAAAAGCAGTATTTAAGGCTTCTGTATCGTTTGATAAAATTGATTGTCTTTTTGGATAATTTGCTAATAAGTCTTCAGAGTATTGCAACCAAGTTGGATCAGTTGTAAACTCATGAATACTATATTTGTGATGTATATCGGCTCTTTTTGTAGCTGTACCTTTTGTTTCTCTATCAATTACGACATTAGGCATCGTACCTGCATGTGGCAAAATAACTTCATCGCCTTTTACAAAAGGAGTATCATCTTTACTGTTTTTATAAAATGTATTATCTGGGTACAAATTGTCAATTAAATCTTTGGCAAATAACCTAGTAAGGTAATCTTTGCCCTGTGCTATTGGTTGTGGCATTTTTTATTTATTTTAAGTGTGTTTCTAATAATTTGTTAAACTCTTTTGGATTTTCTGCCTGTAGATTTTCAAGACTTTTAGGGTCATTCTTTTCATACCAAGCAAAATCTTTTACTGGGTTTTTATCTGACAAATCTTTAGATTGGTTTGGTAATTTTGTTATAAAATCAGCCAATTGATTATTACCTTCTGGTTCTTTTTCTGAAGCTGGCTTTTTGTCTAATAATTCTTCAAACTTTTCTTTGTTGGTTTTAAAATCAGCAGCAAAAGCAGACAATTGAATTTCTTTTAAACTTTCAGGAATAATTCCTTTTGTAATTGCCTTGTCAACTAATTTAATAGCTGCTTCTTTTTCAATTGATTTTAGTTTATCTGTAAAATCTGCTAATTCTAATTTTGATTTTTTAAGTTTTTCAACTTCTTCTAAAATTTCAGTTTCGGTTGCATCTGCGTTCAATTTTAACGCTACAGCAATTGTTTTAAATGACATATTTTCGTGATTTTCGTTTATATTTAATTTTAATAGTGGTAAGGTTTCATCTACAGATTTTAATTCGCCAAACGAGTTAGTAAGTTTTAATGCATTATTATTACCACCTCTATCTACAATGGATATTTCTATTAATTCTGATTTAGTTACAGTGGCTCTTGTTTGTCCAGATTGTAAAAATTTAGGAGCCGATGAATGCTCTAATGGGTCAACAGATATACTAGCCATTTTTAAATAACCACGTTCCACTTTTCCTTTAACTTCCATTGCAAAATCATCCTTTTCATCAAAAACAGCATCTGCATAAAGTTTTCCATCTTTTACAACAAGGTTTTCCCATTTTCCAATAACTAAAACTCGTGGTTTAGTCTCATTGTATTTAAACCGTTCATGCAAATAATACATCAAAGGGTTTTTCTTAAATTGCTTTGTGTCTATTCCATTACTTAAAATGCGATAACCATATCTGTTTACCGTTTCATCTGACACTAAAAATGTATTACTGTTTGGCATTATTTATTCCTATTTGTTGGTGCAAATTTGAACACAGTTTGCCTGTAAAAAAAATTCACTTTCAAGGCTTGTACTAAATAAACACAAGGCTTGTAGTAAAACAACACAAGGCTTGAAATTGCATTTTAATACAACCTACAATAACAACACCTTTGCATATATATGAATGACTTTGGATTAGATATTAATGGCGATTTAAGTATTGCAAATGGCGATTTTGTAATTGTTGATGCTACTAGGCAACACCAACAACATATCATAATTGCTAATAAAGGAGAATACAAACAAAATCCAGAAGTTGGTGTTGGAATTGTTGAAACTTTAAATTCAGAAAAACCAAAACAAGTACTAATTACCATTAAGCGAAATTTAGAGTATGATGGAATGCTTGTTAATGGCTTAAATTTTACTAATGATAAATTAAATGTAGATGCCGAATATTAAAAAGAAGAAAATAAATCGTGGTCGTCTAAGCAATCAAGAACGAGACCGAATTAAACAAGATGCACTGGCATTATATGTTCGTGGCTATTCATTACAATCTATATCTGCACTAGATAATATTTTAATTAGTGTTACCACTTTACGTAAATGGTCTAAACACGAAGATTGGGCTGAACAAAAAAGACTACAAAACATATCTCCGTCTGAGATTAAAGCAATGATTTTAAAAAATATTGCGGCTATTAAAAGTGGTAAAACAATGCCTTTTAGACCTGATGATATTAGCAAATTAGCAGCTGCTTGGGAAAAGATGGATGATGCCAGAAAACGTGCCGTTTATTCAATGGAAGCATTCGGAGGGTTTGCAGATTGGATGTTAGATAGAGCCACAAAAACCAAAGGAGAAAAAAGGAAAGCTTTTATTGATAATTTACAATTGTTTAGAAGTTTGCAAGATGAATACTTAAACACTCTCTTAGATTAATGACTTCTACCGAATTTAAAAGAGTACAAGAAAAGTACAGCAGGCAATCTAAATACATTCAAGACCTTACTTATGCATCTTTAATTAAAGAAACTGGTGAACAACAAGAAAACCGTATCAAAAGATTATTAAAACCTCAAAACTATAATGATTTTTTTGATTATTACTTTGGTATTAATTCTGGTTTACCATTAGCTGATGCACCATGTTCTGATTTTCATCAATCTAGTTATACTAAATTATTTAATGACCCATTTATTGTTCAATTAAGAAAATGGTATCGTGGGTCTGCTAAATCAATTCATACTAATGTTGGTAATGTTTTGCATTTAAAACAAAATGACGAATTGTTTTTTGGTCTAATTATAGGACAAAATGGCGACCATGCTAAAATATTACTTAGTGATTTGCAAATGCACTTTGAATATAATGAGCGAATTATTAAAGATTTTGGCAAGCAAGTAACTTATGGTAGTTGGTCAGATGGCGAATTTGAAACTACCGACCGTAGATATTTTAAAGCACTTGGTTTAAATCAACCTTTTAGAGGTTTACGATTCGGACAACATCGCCCAGACTTTGCAAGTGTAGATGATTGTGAAGATAGAAAAAGAGCTAAAAATGTAGAATTAACCAAAGAATATGGTGAAAAGATTACAGGCGATTTAGTAAAAGCATTTCATTTGAGAAGAGGCAGATTAGTTATGCCAAATAACTATATTGTTAAAAATGGTTTGTTAGATTTTGTAAAAGACAAATTTAAACATAGTGATCATTTTCATGACCAAGTAATTAACCTGTCTGATGATAAACTTAACCCAACTTGGCATCAACGTTTATCTAAACAAGATGTAATTGACATTAATAAAAAAACCGATTACTATACAAGTCAAAGGGAAGATTATAACAATCCTATTGAAGAGGGTAAATTATTTAAAAACAATTGGATAAAATGGGTAAAAATACATGGTAACCGTTCTAATTGGACTGGTGTTATTTGCCATTGGGATTTATCTTATAAAAAACAAGGCGATTATAAAGCCTGTGCAATACTTGGTTTTGGTTATGGTAAAATACATGTGTTAGATGTTTTTTGTAGAAAATGCGATTTATCTGAAGCCGTAACTTGGCATTTTGATAAAATGATGGAATATAATGAAAAAGGTATTCCTGTAAGTCAATATTTTGATGCCACAGCAGCACAAGAAGAAGTTTTCTTGCCTGTATTTAAAGCAGAAAGTTATAGACGCAACTATTTTAGTTTCCCTATGCCTGCACATGTAAGTACAGATAAACACATGCGTA
>Ga0256840_1001882_pt1 | contig 18999 bp, 23 predicted proteins | sample 355202metaG_FD_185969 | JGI IMG/M metagenome (GOLD analysis project Ga0256840, IMG submission 185969) | Hydrothermal vent microbial communities from Mid Atlantic Ridge, Atlantic Ocean - 355-202 | ecosystem: Environmental > Aquatic > Marine > Hydrothermal vents | place: Atlantic Ocean: Mid...
ATAAGTGATCTATATTATCTCGTCGATTCCGCTCTTATCGAACCCTATAATCTCCCTCTTCATAGCCTTCTCAGTCCTGAGCTTGTAAATTACGATCATGTCCTCCTCTTCGTTTATAATCCTCTTCAAACCCATCTTTACCTCTTCCAAATCCGCCTCGCTTAGCTCTCCTTCGAAAAGGGAATTCTGAACCCAGTTTAAATATCTCCTCAGAAACTTCTTAACCTTGTTCACCCTTTCGACGTTAACATCGTAAGCTATCACTACGAACATGCTACCACCATATAACGAGTGGCTTGAACTCCTCAACGCCCAAAAGATGCTTTACGAGCTTGTAGCATTCCAACCTGATAAGTCTTTGATAGGACACGTTCCTCTTCAATCGCCTGTGCTTTATCGTAGATTCGAGCTTTTCGTTGAAAGCCTTCAAAAACTTCCTCTTTCCGTTTTCGTTTAAAAGAACGCCCTCTAAATCTCTTTCGAAATCCTCCCGCTTTATCATACCCTTGTTCACGAGGTAAAGTATCGTTCTGTCGACTATGAACGGCTTGAATATCTCCGCTATATCTAAGGCCAAGCTGAAACGCCTTTCCGAAGGTTCATGTAAGTAGCTTATCGCGGGATTCAGCTGTGTGTGGTAGAGCTCCGAAAGAACTACAGAATACAGCAGGGAATTCCCGAAGCTTATCATCGCGTTTACTTCGTTTTTAGGTGGTCTTCTACTTCTGAACTCGAATTCGAACCCCTTCAGCGTAGAACCGAAAGCGGAATAGTAGCGCTGTCTCGCCAGAGCTTCGCATCCCATGACCTCCCGGATTCCATCCGCTTTTTCGAGTTCCGCTAAAACGTCCTCGAATCCTACTTTGCCTGAGAGAACGCGCTCCATGTTCTTTATCGCTCCTTCCACGAAAGATTTCGCGAGGTATAGCCTTTTGTCCTTATCCAAGTAGTGCTCCACCTGTTTGACGATCAAATCCCCAGAAACGAGCGTCTCCCTCGGGTAAAAGCTACCGACGTAGAACCCGTATCTGTTGAAGAAGTGAACGCAGACGCCCTCTTTTGCGAGCAGGGATAGAGCTTTGGACGTAACGCTTAGAGAACCCAAAGCATAGATGGCGTGGATGGAATTTATCGGTATGGGCTTTTTCCCGTTCTCGTTCTCGAAGTAAAGCGTATTCTCCCTTCTGATCAGCCTTCCGTCCGATACTATGTAAAAGTTCTTCCTCTTCATAAAGATTCTTCACGAGAAGCAGAGCTCGTAGTAGGCGCACTTCCTGCACTGACTTCTGTATTCGGGCTCGGGCATATCCCCTCTATTGATCCTCTCTATTTCGGCGAGGATACAATCAATCTCTTTTTCGTATTCCTCGTTCAGATCGAGTTCGACGTTCTTCTTCGCCTTCGGGTAGGAGATCTTGGCTTTAGCCTTTATTCCCAGTTTCTTTAGATAGTAGAGGTAGTAGAGTGTCTGAAAGACGTGAGCATTTTCGAGTTTGTCGGATCTCTTCACTTCTCTGATCTCCAAGATCTCACCCTTCTTTACGACGTCTATGGCTATAGAACCGATACGAACGTCCTTCTCGAACCTTTCAAATACGTCAAAGTGCAACAGCTTTCCCAGCTTAACGAGATCGCTCTCGTGCTCCATCGTAACGTTGTGGCTGAAAAGCCACAATTTTGTCTTACATACGAAATAATAGTTTACCTGAGTTCCCCTTATATACATCTCTTCGGGGAACATAATTCAATACTACTTTTCTAAAATTAAAGCTTTGCCTTTATTCGAATCCTGAGGATGCCCGGTTAAATGAGATTTAGTGGATTTGTAGGGTTTTGATTTCGAAACGGAGTGATTTTATTGGGTCTGGGATGTTTTAATTTAGGTTTTGTATTAATTAAAGTTATATTTTATATTTTGAGATTTCGGAGAATAGATAGACTATATAATTATTTTTGTATTGTGTCACGATGAAATTTTTTAGATTTTTGATAGATGTTTTGTAATATCTTTAATTTGAAAAAGAACAGAAAGATAAAAGTCGGGCATCTTTATATATGAGTTGCACTATTGAAGATTCCAGACAGTATTTAAATGAGAAAACGATTTAGAAACGTTTAAATAATCAAAACTCTTAAAATCATACACAGTTAAAATCAGACCTTTAAGGGATTGAAAGGAATCAGGGTAAAAATATAATCAATAATTGGTTTAGTTAAAATCAGACCTTTAAGGGATTGAAAGTAGTTTGGCAAGTAGTTTAAATCCAATACATTTCGGTTAAAATCAGACCTTTAAGGGATTGAAAGTTACTTGTTGGTATAACAGGTGCAGTAGGCAGTGGTAAGTTAAAATCAGACCTTTAAGGGATTGAAAGTACTCTATATCCCAAATGAACTATGAAACCTGCTTAGTTAAAATCAGACCTTTAAGGGATTGAAAGATTGTTAAGTGTTTTTGAGTATTTATCTTTCATTAAAAGTTAATCAGACTAAAATAGGATTGAAAGGTGATCCCATAATTTCCTTCTAATGTTTTGCTATTACTTATACGCTTTTTCTCTTTTCTCAAGTTTCAAAAGCATCATTACCTTTTTCTCCTTGTCAACCTCGTAAGTCAGTCTGAAATCGCCTAATCGAACTCTGTATCTGTTTTTCTGACCTTTAAGCTTTTTTACGTCAAACCTCTTAAAAGGAGCAGGATTATCCTTAAGAGCATCTATAAGTTCAGCCAATCCAATCTTATGTGCCTTTGGCAAATCCTTGATGGCCTTTGCAACTCTCGGATGGATGAGAATTTCATAACTCATAAACCAAGCTCAGCTTTGAGCTTCTCCCATGAAATCCCGTCTTTTCTCGTTTCCTCAGCAAGTCTGTCCAGTTCTTTTGCCTCCTCTTCGTCAATCTCTTCTTCCTGAATTAATCCTGCCTCTATGAGCTCTATCCTGCTGTTCAGTCTTTTCAGCTCTTCTTTTATTACTTTGAGTTCCTCATAAATGGCTTTCAAAAGCTCGGCATCTATGCTCATTGAACATTTATCTGTATTGAGGAAATTTAAAACTTTGCTGAGTAGAATGTGAGTTGCTTTGATTGCAAAAACACCCAGATTAACATACTCAGTCTGGACGGGTGAGAAATAGTTGAAGTAAACGTTTAGAAGCCATCCAATCGTAACAGGTGATGCCCAAGGCGAGCGTTATTTTTCTTTCAGTTAAACTCAAAATAAGCCAGAGGAAGAATTGAAAGATAAACAGAAGCCAGAAAAACTGGAGCTCCAGTATTGTAAAACAATTTCTCAGGTAGTAAAATTACGCATTCAATAAAATCCTCTTTCAGTATGGTCTGCTTTATGGCTTTCTCCTTTCCATCTCTGGACAAGCAACCCTGTCAATAACAACTCCGACTCTATCAGTGTCATTCTTGGCTGAGGTGACCATGTGCCGCATTCATACTCAGTCTGCTGAGTTGTTAGGTGGGAAGCCATATCTGTATCTTTCTTTCCGGAACTCTTCTTTCTTCAGCGTATTCTCTCTATATCTATCCTGATTCCATGGGATATAGTAACAACGACGTCGAATTTCTTCAACGCCTCTACTTCCTTAAATTTCGGGAAAAGCAGCTTACACGCCTAGAGAAGTTGTTAAACTGTTAATCAAGATTTTAGATCCAAAGCTGGTGGTATCTGTTTACGATCCAGCTTGCGACTCAGGTGGTATGCTCATTCAGACTTACAAGCATGTTGAAGAGAAGTATGGTTGGGATGAAGCCAAGAAGCTGTTTCTGTTTGGGCAATAGTCAAATGTTACAATATATGGCTTTGTGCAAAATGAACATGCCAATTCACGAGATAAGAGAGAATGAGTATGTACATGTAATCAACCCTTGTCCTTATTAAATCGGCAGCCTGTTTGAGCAACTTTTCAAGTAAAGTGATTAGAGAGAAAAATATATGGGGTGTTCCAGAAAGACACAAAAACACTATTGCAAAGGTAAAACTTAGCGATAAGTTCTTGATTTACTTAAAGCAAGAAAGAGATAGATATGTCATTAAGGAACCGAGAATCGTTGCTGTTTATGATACAACATCTGAGGTTTTTAAGGCTTCTAAAAGAACCTTCAAGACTTCTTCTGGAATGGACAATGAAACGTTTCCTCTTTCGTTATCAATCCCGCCTTAATAACAGTCTTCCTGAGCATGTTTTGGATGTGGTGTGGATTTATCCTCTTTCTTTTCTCTACTTTCTTCTATCTTCTTTAGCCTCATCGAGAAGCTGGACAGGAGTCACCTCACACCATTCACAGAACAGTTTGAGTCCTGATTTATAGGATGATGCAGTTTTACCCTTCACAATGTTAAGTCATCTCTATATCTCTTAAAATTCTTTAATGTCCATATGGGTTCTGTGAGCTTTTAGCTAAAAAGTTTACTGTAAAGTTAACCTAAATTAGATTAAAATAGGATTGAAAGTAATTTTACAAATCCACTAATAAAAATCACTTTGAATTATAAAAATATTAAATTATTATATATAAACAAAATATACATAACCAATACAAAGTACATTCAAATAAAAAACGAAAACTTTTAATATTAAAATATTAGCATAGACTACTATGAATAAAAAAATTTTAGTTTTGATAATAATAGCTTTAATAGTTCTAACTTCTTGCTCTATGGCTACAACTCTGATTAAGCAAGTTAACCCAGTACCAACGCCATATCCAATATATCCTATTAAACAACCTCGTTACAGTAATCTAACAAAGCTCATTATTATCCCTGAGTATAAATACCTTAGATTAGAGCCGGGAAAGAGTGCGGAATTTACTGTAACTATAAAAAATCCAAACAACAAGGATGTAGTTATTTCACCTAAGGTTATTATAAATCCGTTATCTACAAACTATATCCCAAAAGAATGGATAAAAATAAATCGAAGTAAATTTTTACTAAAAGCAAATCAAACGGCAGAAGTTGAAATAACTGTTAAAATTCCGAAAAATGCAGAGAAAGGATTCTATAACTGTCAAATAGTTTTTACCAATGACAAAATACAGACACCCTATTTGTCTAAGTATATAAATGTGCTTAGATTGAGCGTCAACGTTTACGTACCTCCAAGTGTGTTTATTTCTCCAAAATACATAAATGACTATGTTTTACCCGGAAAAACTTACAATTACACAATTAAAATTATAAATAAAGCTAATAGAAGTTTTAGCTTAAAGCCTGAATTTACATTACCTGAATACATATATACAAACACTTTAAGTAAAGAAGACGTAAAAGTAATCTCTCCCTCCAAAATACCACCTAACTCTAAGGTAAATGTTACAGTCGAAGTTAAAATACCGCCTAACGCAAAAGGAGTTTTAAGAGGAGAGATTAAACTAAACATAAATGATCCTGGATTAGATCAGTGGATGCAGAAAGTAGAGTTGAATTTAAACGTTTATACCATTCCAGCAAAACCATTTGTTAAAACGTTTGTTGTAAAAAATGCAAAATTGCTTAAAGTAAAAGTTAGCTCAAACTTTTTACCGCCAGTTACAGTATATGGATTAGTATATGGATTGAACGCTTACAAGGGGTATTTAGAAGTTAAACTTATATCTCCAAGTGGAAAATTGATAACAAAACCTGAGATTCTTGAGAAGTACGTTATCACAACATACAGTACTCCTCCTTGGATAGTAAAGGAAGGCTTATATAAAACTGTATCGCAATCTAAGACCTACATATATACAATCAACAATCCTGAAAATGGAATATGGAAAGTAGAAATAACCCCAAAGGGTGTTCTTGGTTTCACATTGGAAATAGATACTAAATAATATTATTTTTTATATAATTTTTTAGTTTTACCTTTATCAAAACCAATTATAACATATTATCTAACCTTGAACATATAATATCAAAAATTTTTTAACTCATATAAACTTCATAGCAAATTTAATTGCGAGTATGTAAAAAATCACTCCAAGTATTTTCTTTATGTGCTGAGGCTTTAAATACTTATGTGTTATATATCCTGCTGTATATCCCGCAAAAATGGCTGGAAAAGCTGCAGAAATTATTAAGGGCCAGTTAACTCCTCCAAGTTCCCAGTAAGTCAGAAAGCTTGAAAAAGAACCAAAAACTACACTTAAAGCAACTACAGATGTAACTATTCTTGGATCAAGCCCATATAGTATCAATATCGGTGATCTCAAACCACCTCCCCCTATTCCAAGCATTCCAGCTACAAATCCGGAAAAAGCACCGACGATTATTGGGACTATTATTGGACAGTCTTTTTTGTAAACTTCTCTTTTTTTTGGTACAAATACCATAGTGCCAGCAAAAAACAGGAAAGCTACAAAAACCATACCGACTATTTTTTCTGGAATTAGAAACGAAACGTACGCTCCGACTGGGGCAAATATCACAGATGTAATTACTAATGGAATTGCAATTTTGTAGTTTAACTTTCCGTACCTAAGGTTGTGAAATGTTAGAGATAGAGTTGAGATGAAGTTAGTAAATAATCCCGTAGATCTTGCAAGAGGAAAAGGAACTCCTATAAAGACTAGTATTGGTATTAAAGCTACAGCCGACCCCAATCCTCCCAATCCAAATACGAATGCTGTTAAGAATGAAATTAGGGAAACTATTAACAGTGAAGACATACAAATTTTTTAGTAGTTGGATATATATACTTTTTCAAACTTATCAGTTTTTAGTTTAATCTTTAAACTCTAATAAAATTTAAATAATCTATATTAATATTAATCGATATGACAAAAGCTGTTGTTGTGTGCTGTGAAAAAATAAGAGATAGAATATGCATGGGCTGTGCAAGGTGCTTCAAAGCTCTATCTCTAAAAGCGGGAAAATTCTCTGAATTTGACGAGGTAGAAATAGTAGCTTGGACAAGTTGTGGGGGCTGTCCTGGATTAGTTATACCAAAACTAAACAACCTCGGATTAGTTTTAAAACAAATAGAAGTTGATTACGATGTTGTATTTATAGCCTCTTGCATAGTTAAAGCTGTAAAAACAGGGTATTGTAAAATAGATTTGGATAAACTTGCAAAAGATATTGAAAAAGAAACCGGTAAAAAAGTTGTCATAGGGACAAAACCACCAGAAATATAATAATTTGCTATTTCTATCATAATAAATAATTAAAAAATTTCTTACAATTTTTTAAGATTTTTTTAATAAAACATTTTAAATAGTTAAGAAATTTTAACCAAAACAAATATATATTAAAAATTATCCAGCAAAAGAGTATGAGGTATCTATACCCGTTTGAAGTCATATCTGACATGTATGTTAGTAAAGTCGGCGGGTGTAGCCCAGATTTAGATAGAGGTGAAATAGGAATTAACGCTAATGCACTATCTATGAACACTTCCTTAATAGCTGGAGAAACTATTGCAAGAATAAAGTTTTTCGATACAGTTTATCCATTCTTTTTGAGAAAGAGGTATAGGATAGTTGGTTTAGAGGAGTACGATGAAGGTTACGAACTATCCCAAAATGGAGAGATTGTATTTAGCGAACAAGATTATAGGGATGAATATGCTGGAAGAGAAGTACTAATAAATTCTATTGAAGATTTTAGAATAGGCGAGGATATGAACAAAATTTTTAAGGCTATGAAGGACAGAATATGGAATAGTATATGAACTATGTTGGACAAGCTTGATAGTAAAAAGAAAAAAAAGAAAATAATTGAAAATGCATCTCGATACTATGGATTCGAGGAAGAACTAAAATATTTCGACTTTAGACTTAAAAATCAGGATGTAATAATGCTTGATAAAGGACTTGGAGAACTAATAGATAGCATATCCAATAAATTAAAGAGCAGGCTTGTTTATGCAGGTATTAAAGTTGGAGAAGTGGGTAGAAGATTTAGATTTTCTCTTGAAGGTTCTTTTTTTCTTATAAAAAAAGAAAAGAAGAAAGTTTACATTGATAGAAAAGCTGAAATGTTGTTCTTATATGGAAGGGATGTATTTTCTAAATCAATCTTAAAAGCTACAGCTGATATAAAGGAAAACGATATAGTTTTTGTTTGTAATCTATATGGGGACGTTATTGGTATAGGTAGAGCAAAATACTCGGCAAAAGACATTACACGGTTGGGTGAAAAAGTAGTAGTATATAATCTAATTGACAGAGGTGAATATTTAAGAAAGGAAAAACTCTATAAATCTTTTTAAACGCTGGAACTGGATATGCTAACATTTTCTAAGTTAACCTTACGATTTTATCTGCTTTAATAACTTTAACAACTTCGTTTATTGAGTTATTTATTGGATTAACTTTTTTATTATCTCGATTTCAATCTCTCTGGTTTTTTCAAATTCGATGTATTTCTCAAGTTCTTTCATAAATAGTGAGCCATGGTTTACGTCATTCACCTTTAAATGGATTAGCTCATGCAACAGGATATACCTGAGCTCTTTCTCATCAAGTTTTTCAACAACATTCTGGTTTAATCTCAATACTCCTTTATCAATCGATAGTGAAGCTATTTTTCCCTTCATAGGTACGATTTTCAGTTTAACCTCCTTGTCCACACCAATCTCCTTCTTAATCTCTGTTAGCAAGTTCTTTATCCTTTCCATAACCTGTTCATCTCCTCTTCAAGGTATTCAACAAGATATTCCACCAGATTTTTTGCATGCTGTTCCTCAACGCCAGCAAGGAAAAGGTCTTTCAACATTTCTGTTTTGATCTTCCTTTCATGCTGGGGTGTGAACATTCTGATGCCACTTTCAAGGACTTCTTTTATTGCCCTTCCAGTGTTTTTTAGCTTAACATCCTTTCCAGCATTCTGCTTGATGTAGTGTTTAAGTGTTTCAAGAATTCTCTCAGCATCAGACTTCCCGTAAATCTTCTTGTTGTAATCTGAGAGCTCTTCTTCCATCGCTTTCAGCCTCGCGAGGAATGTTCTTGTGTTGATAACTCTGGTTATCCACTCCAACCTGAGTCTTTCCAACCTTTCCATTATCTGTCTGTAAACCGGATCGTGACTTTTCTCGTTTAAAATGGATCGTAAATTGAAAAAGAAGTCCGCAACAGCATTTATCACTTTCTTCCTTATTTCCTCCTCATCGGTCAGGTCTTCAATCAGTTTCTCAAGTTTATCTGGTTTTAGTTCAGCTTTTCCAACCTCCTTAAATTCATCAACGGCAGTTTTGCTGTGTATGTAGTTGAGAAGCTCGTTCCAGAATTCCCTTCCGAGTTTAACTCTGCTGCCCGCAAGTATCCTCTTAAGCTTATAGTAGATATAGGCTAAAGCCTCTACATCTTCAACATAAACAAGCTTTTCCGGATAAGCTCCAAGAGCTGTGTAGAGCTTCAGCAAAGTTCTCATTTCATTAACCAATCTGATGATTGTAGCGGAGAATGGCTTGTCCTCTCTGTAGTACATCGCTATTGTTGCAATTTTTGTCTGAATTTCCTCTTTGTTTACGCCTGTTTTAAAGCTCTCCTTTACATTTTCTAAGTCAATCCCGACATCCTCGTTGCCAACTTTCAGATTTTTCAGCTCTTCTTTGAGGTGTTTGAATTTTAACTCGAATTCGTAGAACTTCTGTTCAATTGCCTGCATCAGGTTCATTTCAAAGTCTCTCCTTATCTCATCCTCAGCGAGCAAATTGTAGATCGCCATTGTTTTTGCGAGGTTATCCATCAGCCCGAAAGAATCAACTATCAGCCCGAATTCTTTGTCCTTGTATGGTCTGTTAACCCTTGCAATCCCCTGCAAAAGTCTGTGCTCGTATAATGGCTTATCGAGGTACATTACCTTCAGAATTGGGGCATCGAAGCCTGTGAGGAGCATGTCTGTTACTATGAGAATTTTTGGATTCTCTTTCTCAAGAAAATCGTTCTGAATCTCCTCATTTATTCTTTTCAGGTCTGCATTCTTCCTCCTCTTAATCAACTCCTCCCTGTAATCCACTATTTCTGGATCGGTGTCGTTGTAATTGTAGGTCATCACCACCTCAGCCCACTCCTTTGCTTCCTCACCATACTTTTCAACCAGATACTTATCCAAGGCTTTCTTGTATCTAACACATCCGAGTCTGTTGACAGCCACAATCATCGCTTTGAACTTGAAGCTCTCAGTGTCTGTCTCTATTCTGTCAACTATGTACTTGGCAAGCTTGTCTATCCTCTTTTCGTTGAGCAGGATGACCTTAGCCTTGGTTATGTGCCTTGAAACATCCCTCTTCGAGATTCTTGCATCGAGGAGGTCTTCAATTCTACCCTTTTTCTCCATGTACTCTTTAATGAAGCCCGCTATCTCATCCTCCGTAAGCCTTATTCTAACACCTTCAGCCTTAACTTCCCCCTCTTTAACGACCTGATAAACAATGGGTAGTGTAAAGCCATCTTTTATTGAATCCTCAATGAAGTAAACATCTAAGTAGTACTCGCCCCTATCCGGATACGAGAATTCGAGGAAAGTGTTTCTCTCGTTCTTGAAGATCGGTGTGCCTGTGAAACCGAATGTGATTGAGACTGGGAAGCAAGTCTTTCTCATTGCTCCCAGCAAACCGTAATGACTTCTGTGAGCTTCATCTATCAGGAAAAGGATGTTTATTTTGTGAACTCCCCCCAGTTTAAGCAGGTACCTCTCCTTGTTTACCTCATCAAGTCTTTCAAGTTTCTGGATGTGCCTACTGTATTCCTCAGGATTCTTTTGAGCGAGCTGTTCAAGATACTCCTCTCCAAGTTTGAGGAGGAGTGAATAAAGTTGCCTTGTTATATCTCTATCTTCTTTTTCGGTAAGACCCTCTACATTTTCCCTTTTTTTCTTGCCCTTCTGGAACTTCTGGATTGTTGTGAGGTATATTCCTCTCGGAATGATGTTTTCCGACATCTCGCTTCTCTTTGCAACGGTGATTATCTTCCCCAGAGCGGCTATACTCTCAACTTTCTCAAACAGAGTTTTGAACTTCACATCCTGAACAGCTTTAAGAACTCTCTCATGCTGGTTTTCCAGATCCTCCCTATCAACCACAAAGAAGACCACAGGATGGGTGCTGTAGTAAAGATCAAGGAAGTAGTTAGCGATGAAAAACATTGTATAGGTTTTCCCGCTCCCCTGCCAGTGCCATATAAGTCCGCGGTTCATTTCGGGGTTTTCCACGTATTCTTTAATCCTGTTTATCGCTTTGATTGTGGCTCTGTACTGGTTCCGCCTCGCAATCAGCTTACCTGTCTCACCCTCTCTCGGGTGGATGTAGAATATGAAGTATTTTACGAATTCAAGAACTCTTTCAGGCTTAAGCAGATCGAAGATTCGATTTTTCCTTATCTCGTTTTCCCTTAAAGTCCAGTTGAAAGCTGGCAGGTCTCTGATCTCTCTCCTCCAGTTGGGCATTGTAGGAGTGTAAAGCTTATCCTCACCATAAGCAACTCCAAACTGAACGAAGCGGAATAGATCAGGGCTGAACATCTCATATCTTCTGATCTGGTCAAGAGCGATGCTGTGAGAGGAGGGAATGCTCTCAGATTTTGCTTCTATAATTATAACGGGAATGCCATTGATGAAGAGTGTAAAGTCTGGCTTGGAGTTTTCAGGCGAGCCCTTGTACTTTGCCTCATGAAGGTAAAAGAAAGTATTCTTTCTGTTTTTGTAGTCAAAGAGCCATACTGTGTGAGTTTCGTCATTAACCACAACTTTAATACCATACTTAAGGTATTCGAGGATCCTTTCCTCCGGTGCATTTTTCAGCTCATTGTGGATGTACTCAATAACGAATTGCTCATCTGAGGGAGTTAGATTTGAGAAGAGATCCTCGTTTATCTCCCTGACTTTCTTCTCAAGAGTCTTGGGGAGGTAGTAATCTTCTATAAGAGAGTGCTCTTTAATTCCGTAAAGCTCGTTTCCGTTCAGCCAGCCCGATTCCTCCAATTTCACCTTAATTTCCTGATGAACCTGATCTTCAGGCTGGAGAGGCATTTAAATCACTCTTTATCTTTTAACTTTTTTAGCGTATCCCATTTAATACGCTTTCGGCAAGGTATAATGCTCTCTCAGCATCTTCCTTTGTGATATGGATTTTTAGCTCATAATCACTCGACTCCCTTTTTTCTTTTAATTCCCTTATAAAGTCTATAAAATAACCTTCTCTCCTTCTTTCATAAATAAGTTCTATCAAGACGGAATGGACAGAAACCTCTCTTCTTTTGGCTTCTTTATTGACGTCAATATTAAAGTTATCACGGAGCCATTCTCTGCACGCCAAATAGACAGAATAGTATGCTCTACCAATTATCGTCCTTAAGAGAGCTTCATTATCATCGAAATTTTCGTAAAGGTGTTTGGAGATTTTATAAAACTCGTACGGGTTGAACATGTTCATTTTAAAGATATCCAGAGTTTCATCTGGATTTCCTTGCTTTTGTCCCCAAATTCTCTGTCGATCTCACTTCGAATTGCATTTGAAATGTTTTTCCAAATTTCGATTTGCTTTTTGAGATCTTTCTCTCTGACCGATATTTCTATCAGGAGTAAATCTTCCCCATCATCTTGATTTTCGATTATTTTTGGTTTTATGTCAGTAATTCCAAATTTGTCCTTAAGTGAAAGTAATTTTTCACATACAAAACTTTCAATTTCATAAAATTTTTCAGATTTTATTAATTTTTTGATGTCCTCAATATCCAAACATAGTCCACCGATGCCCCACCGTGCAATCCAGTACTCTAACGTCCAATCCGGGCAACCACTTCTGATATCGGTACTTACGTAAACATTTGGTTGGTAAACCCGGCTGCTCGGCAGATCTCTACTTGCGATAATACTCTCAATTTCAGAACCTTGCTTATATCTCAATAGTCTTTCAAGCCTTTCATTCATTCTATCACCGCAACAATTTCTCTAAGTTTATCGTTTATTTTTAGATATTCGGTTGGTTCGCTAAATCTTATTACAAGTCTGAGCAAGCTCAGTTTGGGATTTTCTGACACTGATGTATCTATCATCAGATCATACCAGTTTGGTGTTTGAGGATTATCACCCCTGATACGAAAACTTATGAGTGTCGGTTTCTGGTGGAGAACATTTTCAAATTTACGAGCATCTTCCGGAGGTAGAAAACTATAAACCTTCTCTTTCAACCCCTCTTTCTCTACGAGTCCTGTAAATGTAGCTTCATAAATTTTTATCTCATTCGAAATGCCTTTGTCGGAAATATAAGATTGTATTAGCTTAAAAGTCTCATACGTTCTCTCGAAGTCTCCACTCACGACAGATACGAATGAAGAAGATGGGAAACCTGCGAGTTTCGCATTATTGTTATACAGAATGTCGATTTTGTCTGTACCATTCATCTTATACGCTACAATAGGTGGTTTGGCAAAAGCTTCACCAATTGGAAAGCCAGAAGAGGTTAAAATTTCTTCCCTCTTCATTGTGGGAAGCATATAGCCCTTCTCTTTTAGATAATTCGCCAAGTCTTTCCTGTCAATTATATCTGGATAACCAAAAATGCAGGCAAGAGATGTCGAAAGAATCCTCAACATGGCATTATGAAATCACTTTTTAAGTTACTTAAATCTTTCTTTTTAGAATACAGCTTATAATCCCTCAATCGGAACAGCCTCCTTCCAGACCGAGTCTCTAATTCTTGGCTTAAGCGCTTCAACAGTAATCAGATCAACCTCTGCTCCAAGCAAGTCCTCGAGGAAGAACTTAAGATCCATGTAGTTGTCAAAATTCTTCTTACCCCTTTCAAATTCTACGAGGAAATCAATGTCACTTTTTTCGTTTTGCTCCTCTTTGGAATAGGAGCCGAAAAGCCAGAGCTTTCTAACTCCGAATTTCTCAATTTCATTCCAGTGTTCAAGCACCCTCATCAGTATTTCATTTTTTGAGAGCATGATCTCATTTTATTTTTTGTGAAATCATTTAAAAAGTTATTCACTAACATAATCTTCAAGAAAAACAACATCAAAGTTCTTTTCAATTTCTTCCGGCATCTCTCTTTCCCTTTTTCTGAACAGAGTCTTACATCCTTCGAGTCTCGATAATGCGAGAACGTAGCAATCTGCAAGTGCAATACCGTATTGCAGTTTCAATTTTGCAGCTTCTATGCTTAGAGAAAGGTTATCTACAACCCTCACAGCGGGATGGCTGTACAGCCATTCAACAAATTCGATTGCCTTCTTCATTCCATTTTCAACGCCAGCAGCCATGAGTATGCGAGCTGAAACATAACAGATTTCTGCAAGAGTTATGGATGGTAGAATTAATTCCAGTTGCCCAAGATGGCTGATTACCACCTTAGCAGCTTCGTGATAAGGTGATCTCCTGTTGATGTAGTCCACAAAAACCCCCGTGTCAACCGCTACCTTCGACACCCAGATCCCTCAGCAACCTTTTCATTTTTTCCTCATCAACTCTCCTCGCTTCCTGCAGGATTTTCTCAGATTCACCCAGCTCAACGAAGATGTCAGGTGGAGGTGGAGCGGGTTCGAGAACTATTCTTTTGCCTTCCAAGCGTATATTTAGAATGCTTCCGGGCTTGATTCCGAGTGCATCCCTGATTTCCTTGGGTATCACGATCTGACCTTTTGAGGAGGTTTTTACCTTAGCCATGTTACAAGTAAAACTCAGTAATACTTAAATCTTACCTAACCTCATTTTTTAAGGCATCGTTTGGCAGTAAACCGTATTTTAGAATAAAGCTTTTTGATATTTCTACAACCTCATCATTTATTTCCAGAATGTCTCCAAGCTTTAAAACCGGGAATAACAATTCGACGAACTTTTGACCTGCTGTTGAAACGAGATTTTATCCTTTTTGAGATCAATGTAGCTCTTGCCTGAAACGAACCTTATAAAGATGTACGCAACCTCGGAGTAAACTACGCTGTTGATGTACAGCTTCTCACCCATTGCTCTCTCAAGAAGCAAGGTTGCTGCATTGTTGCCCTTTGAGTGCTCAATGAAGGATTACTGTCTATAAAGATCTTCATACATCTCTGCCTCAAGCTCCAACCAAGATTTTTCCGTTTTGATTATCCCTTCAGATTTTTTAATGCTTCAAACTGTCTTATTGTATCTTCAATCCTCTTTTTGATGATTTTTTCGATTTCCCTTTCAAAACCTTCAAGTTCCTTTGGTATTCTCGTTCTTATCGTAATTTCACCCATGCAAGTCACCATCAATCTATCTCTCTCCTCCTTTTTAAAAGTTTATTTGACTCTAACCTTACCAGTAAGCAGCAATTCCATGACTTTTTTCTTCATCCTTTCAAGCCTCTCCTTTTTAGCTTTCTTTACTTCTATGACCTCATCCCACTTCGACAGAATTTCGGCGATTTTTCGCTGTTCGTGGAGTGGTGGGAGTGGGATTTTGAGGTTTTGTATATCCTTAGATTTAATTCCGGCTTGGTGAACATGAGGATTACACAGTGCTTTAAAAATCCTCATTTGCCAGTATTTTAATAAGATATATAATAGAAATTCAGGTATTAATTTTAACGTGTTTACTCTTATTCTCGTCAGATGGTTACTAAAAACACATTTTTCAAATTCTCCCTTGAATAATGCGGTTTTCCCTACTAAATCGACACTGTTTGTATTGTTAAATAAAATATCCCCCGGCTTCAAAAGATATTCGTGAACGTTCTTGGGAGGAGGCACTTTTACGCCCCCTTTTGGGTTTATCTTCCCATTAGTCTCTATGCTGTCCATCCTTAACTGTAGAATTCCATTATCGTCCCTCTTGCCAGAAGGAAAACCTTGTTTAAAATCTAAGGCAACATCCCCAAGCCTAACAACCTCCCACTCCTCCGGAATCTCAAGCTTAAACCCATCAGCCTCAACAACCTTAAACTTATCGTGTCTAATGCCTTTCGTAAGAAGCTCCTGCATCAGACCCTTCTTTATGCGTTCAGCCTGCTTTATCGCCTCATCAACCGCCTCGATGGCTTTGTCTATGGTTGTGAGAACATGGGCGATTTTTTGCTGTTCTGGGAGGGGTGGGAGGGGGATTTTAAGTTCTTCAAGTGTGCTTTTAGTTATACCTTTGAATGTAGAGCCGCCTCCAATGTTTTCTAATCGTGATTTTGTGAATGTTAAGAAGTAGAATACATAGATGTCCTCAATTTTGCTTCGATTCACTCTAATAGCAGCCAATCCTCTGCCAATACAAAGCTCAAATGGTGCAATATTTACATCACCAACTGGTGCCCTAACTGAAATCAATATATCGTTTTCTTTTGCTATTTTCATTGGTTGTATGGTATATAATTGCGGTTTTGGATACATGCTTCCAAACTCAGCACTTCCTTGTAAGAAAGGTAAGCCTTTACCATCTTGGTTGTATGTTGAAGAAGGTGGAGACTGCCCCATAATTACTTCAAAATATCTCTTATTTCCAAGCCTAACAACCTCCCACTCCTCCGGAATCTCAAGCTTAAACCCATCAGCATCGACAACCTTGAAATTCTCCTCCCTGTAAAACTGAATTTCTGAGCTCATATTGCAGAACCCCCATAGGAAACGTTACCTCTGTCAGCATACAGACCCACTAAAAACCCTGCCCAAGGAGAGATAACGAATTGAATCAGGAAGTAGTAGATCGAATTGGTCAAGAACTCCCCTATTAAATCCCCCATTGCGACGATATTGCTCGAAAAGCCTATTCTCCATGCTTCGAGATAGCTGGGATACCATATTGTCGTCATGAACCCTATCAGAGTTATGCTTCCCCAGATTGCTGAGATTATTTTTCCAGCCCTTATGAAATTCAAGAATATCCAGAAACCAACCTGAACGGCAAAGATAAAGGAAAAGGCAAGTATATCCATGTCAATTACTCGCATTGAGAATATCTTCAACATACCCCACAGCCTCACTCACAACCTGCTCCTCTCTGCTCTCAATCTCCTTGAACTTCTGGATCTCCTTACCAAGATCAATTTGTTCCTCCTCAACCTTTGGAAACACGTAGAGGCTAACGTTCAGGTTGTAATCCCTTTTCTTGATCTCTTCAAGATCAACAACCCTCGCAAACCCCTCAACATCCTTAAACTCTCTGTAAGCCTCAACGATCTTCTTTATATGCTCCTCCCCAAGCCTGTTGAGCCTCCTGACATCTGGATGCTTCTCGTATTCGTTGCTTGCGTTGATGAAAATTATCTTACCCTTTCTATCCTCTGGCTTGTTTCTGTTGAGGACTATCACAACTCCTGGCGCTCCGGTATTGTAAAACAATTTCTCAGGCAGTAAAACCACAGCCTCAATCAGATCTTTCCTTACAATTCCCTCTCTAATCTTCTTCTCTCTCCCTCCTCTAAACAAAGCACCATTATCCAGTATAATGCCAACCTTCCTGTTTGCAAAGTAAAGCATCAACTGAATCCATGCCCAGTCCATGGATGTTTTTGGAGGGAAGCCATCCCCCACAAAAGTCGTGTATATCTTCTTAACCTTCGGATCCTCCTTCAAGCCATTGACATTGTAATCCTGATTCCATGGCGGGTTAGCTATCACATAGTCGCATGCAGGAAATCGTGGATTAGCAAGACTGTCCCCAACAAAGATTTCGTAGTTCTTTATGTCATGCAAAATCAAATTCATTTTTGCAATAACCCCCATTATCTCATTCCTTTCCTGCCCGTAAAGCATAAGCTCGGGGTTACCATTGTTGTCTCTCACATACCTCCACGACTCTATCAGCATGCTTCCCGAGCCGAGGGCAGGGTCGAGAACAGTCGTGCCGTTCTCTATATCGAGCAGACTAACCACAAGCCTGACTATTTCCTGCGGGGTGTAGTTCTCTCCCTCCTTTGCCTTCTGCGGGGCAAAGTAATTCAGAATCCACATGTAAGCGTCGCCAATAACATCGTAGGGCAGCTTAGAGAAATCGAGAGAATTAAACACATCAATTATACTCTCGATGGTGTGCAGGTTATCCTCGTTTATGAACCCTCTCAACCCAAGAACGTCAACAATCTTCTGCAGGTCTGAAAGCTTTTCGTTCAATCTTGATATTCTTGTTATCGCGTTTGCAAGCTCTATAATTGTCTCTCTGCTCTTTGTAACCTCGTGCCATGTAAGCAGCTTTTGTTCATTTTCATCGTAAAGCGTGTAATACTCGGTGTTTGCCAGCAGGTAAGCCTGAGTTCTCGTGAATCCTTCCTTCATATATCTCTCAACCTGTGCAAGCCACTTATCGCTCAAAGCCTTGTAGAACAGAAAGACGAGCAGAACCTTGTAATCCACCCCTCCCCTTATATAGTCTGCTGCTGCTTTGAGCGAATTAATCAGCTTATCTCTTGTGGGCTTGGTTTTTATATCAACAAAGAGGAATCGGTAAATGCTCCTCCTAAAATCCTGTTGGTCCTTTTCTACCTCTAACAATCCTCTCTTCCTGAGTTCCGATAAAAGCTCTTTAACATTCTCGATTTCAAGGTTGTATTTCTTCAAAATTTTCTCAGCATCTTCGAGTCTGAATGGCTTATTTCCGAACTCTTTGACTAGTACAACATATCTATCTTTAATCCAGTCTTCAACATCAGCAAGCTTTTCCCACAATTCTACCACCTAATGGTAAATAGTATATGCTAGGGATATTAAAGGTCTTAGCCTTTTAAGGATTTCAAGCTAATGAAGGCTTTATAAGTAGCTTAAAATAGTTTGTACTTTGAAGGTGCTTTTGAAGATTATATATAAAACCAAATTAAATACGCCGGGGGTGGGATTCGAACCCACGCGGGCGAAGCCCATCGGTTTAGCAGACCGACGCCTTACCACTCGGCAACCCCGGCTCAATGAATAATTAAATCCCACATTTTTTAAACGTTTTGCCCGGTTTTTGAGAAATAAATTTTTTAAAAAAATTTAATATTTATATTTAAAACAAATGAGCTTTTAGATTGTTTTTAAAGTCAATGTTTGTACTATAATAAAATCGAAAGTGAGATATATTCATTAATACTCCAATATTTATGCGGGGGATAAAGCCAGCGGTTCTAATTG
>Ga0256840_1001883_pt1 | contig 18999 bp, 12 predicted proteins | sample 355202metaG_FD_185969 | JGI IMG/M metagenome (GOLD analysis project Ga0256840, IMG submission 185969) | Hydrothermal vent microbial communities from Mid Atlantic Ridge, Atlantic Ocean - 355-202 | ecosystem: Environmental > Aquatic > Marine > Hydrothermal vents | place: Atlantic Ocean: Mid...
AAGCAATTCAAAATGCTTTTATTCTTGTTCAAACAATCGCTCAAAGTAATATGTTACCCTGGATAATAGCAATGATAGGAGCATTTTTTCTGCCATACTCTGCTTATGAGTATTTTAAGACACAAGATTTTACAAGATTTGCTGCTAATTTAACTTTTATGACAGTAAGTTTTTTGGCTTTAGATACTGCAAATTTAGGAGTTACTGTTCATATTGAAGATTTAAGAGCAGAGACTAATACTGCAGGTCTTCCAGCTAGAACATATGCTGCTGTTGATAATATACCCTACCCTATTGCTATGGTTACAAGTACAGTATCTACTATAGTGGATGGAATTAAAAGAGAGTTTGAAGATGCAATACAAGTTATAAATGTAGCAAATGGTTTAGATATAAATGGAATGACATATGGTTCGGTAGGATTTATGGGTGGATTGGGAGATATATTAAAAATCACAAAAAAAGCTTCTTTTGATTCTGATCAAAACTTAAGTAGCTTTGGTAGAGCTACTCAAGCTTATGTTAATGATTGTGTTCTTGCACAAGCAGTTACAATTGACCCAGATACAATAATAAGCATAAAAAATCCGAAAATAAATGTTTTTGAAGCGATGGCTCCCGATCAGATTGGCATTGATAGTAGCATTTATACTATTACCTACAATGGAACCACAACTTCATGTAATTCATTTTATAATGATGTCATTAAAAATAAATACTCTGATGCGGCAAATAAATTAATAGCTTTACTTAATAAAAGAACAACTGGAAATTTAACATCTTCTTCCTATATTGATAGTATTACTTCTGCTGGAGCAGATGTTAATTCTACTTGGATTTCTGGAAATATAGGCAAGTTCTATGCTTATTCTATGAATGTAGCAGCATTAGGTCCAATTAATAACGCTTTTAGAAATTATTTAACCGATATTAACTCAGGTCAAGATGTAGCAAATGCTATAACTGCTGGAGCGTCTATTGCGGATTTACAAGCTGAAGGAGCAGGCAAATTTAAGTGGATGGCAGAAATTATCCCTCTTGGTTTTCACTATATGCTGGGTATTATATATTCAATATCAATTCTTATAATGATAGTTGCTACTGCTTTGGGCTATCAAAAAGGTATGATGGTATGGAAGAACTTTGCCAAAGGATTATTGACATTTGAATTTATTAAAATAGCCCTTGTAATAGTAAACTCAACAGTAAATCAATATGCTGCATATCATGCAGCTGATATGTTAGCATCCATAGGCCAAAACCCTGCTTCTATCTCTAGCTTACCCTATTATCTAAACTATATAGCATCTATGACTGGAATAGCAGGAATGTTAGGTCTTGCTGCTATCTTTATGATTCCTGGAATGGTGTTTAGTGGTGAGGTTGCGATGGCTGCTGGTGCTATTGGTGGACTTGCGAGTAAATATAAAGGCAATGATATTCAAACTGCTACTGAAATTTCCGCAAAACAAAAAGCTACAGAAGAGGCTTGGGAGAATGATCTTAGAGACCAGGCTAAACTCGATAGAATGGGAATATCTGTTCCTCAAGGCATGGGTGCTGGGCAATTTTACTCACAATATCAAAGAGAAGCACAAGCAGCGAATGCTGGATTTGGTGCTGCAAGAATGGGTACTGGTGCTATGGACCAAGCAGGTGTTGCTGTAAAGGGTCAAACTATGCAGAGTATTCAATCTGGCGCAACTCTAGCAGCTAATACCAGTATGGAGCAATTTGTATCAGCAGGAGTCACACAAGGCGCAATGGGTGCTGGTGATGTTCAGGGTATGGCTGCTGCATCTAGTTTAGGTGCGAGTGCTATTGCCAAAGGAAAGGCAGCTCAAACCGCAAAAGGGGTAGCTACTACTGCAGGATATGGCGAAGAAGTTGATACTGATATGGCACTTTCTATGGGAAAACTCAGTGGAAAAGCAATGGCTAAAACTGATATTGGAACATATGAAGGTGCTATAATAGGAGGAGTTGATAACTTTCTAAAGGGTACTGAAAATCAAGCAGCGAAAAAGTCTGCTACAACTGCTGGCTATGGAAAAGAAGGCTCTTTAAAAAGTGCAATTGATGCAGGAAATTTTGCTGGAATAGAAGCTGGTTCTGCTGATAATACACTATCTGCTAACCAAAATTTAGAAGGGGATGCTAGAACTTCTGGAAGATTGGGGATAGATAAAAAACTACAAGCAATACATGGAGCACAAAAAGCTCAAATATATAATACAGATGGCTCTGCAGGACATGAACACGCAAAATTTATATCTGGTGGAACAGAATTAGAAAGGCAAGCTCTCAATAAAAATCAACTAGCAATGGGTGCCGCAATGGCTGGTAAAAGTGAAGATGAAAAAAGACAAATGATGGCAGATTTGCAGGCTGGTTCAGCTGGTAAAATTTTGGATGAATTTTCTAACATGAAAGGAGCTAGAACAGGTTTAAATGTAGGACATGACAAAGATAACTATATAGAGAGTGTTGACAACAGTGGCACTATCTCTTGGACCGATACAAATGGCAAGAAGCACTCCATGAGCAGATCTGGTGCGAATAAATTATTAGCAGAAGCTGGAATAATGGGAACTGTTGGTAAAGCAGCAGGTATTTATTCTCGAACTGATAAAGGCCAAAACTTGGGCGTTCTTGCTAATAATGCTATGGGGATGGAAGCTGGAAATATTAGCAGTATGAATGCAGCAATAACTAATGCTGGTGGCGTTTCAGGTTTTGCAGGAATGAAAGCTGCTCAATCCGCAATACAAACAACAGAATCAATTAAAACAATGGAAGGTAAAATAGCCGAAGGATTGAAAAAATCTCATCCTGAAATGTCAAATGAAGAAGCAGAAAAACTATCAAAAGCAATAGTAAAAGGAAGCAAAGAAGGAGCAGAAAAATTTAAAGATGCATTAAAAGCACTAGGAGATCTTGCAGGAACTAAGGCAGGGGCACAAACTGGGGCTGATATGGCGAGTGTAGCTAAGGCAGAAAATTATACATCTCCTGTTAATGGCGAGAAAGGATTTAGTGCTCTTCAAAGAGATTTAGCAACTGGAAAAGTTAGTAAAGATATAGGAACAATAAAAGGAGCAGAAACCAGAGGAGGTTTTGATGTTGCTTCCTTTAAATCTGGTGTTGAAAGTGGTGCAGGAATGGGAGCAGCTTATGATAATATGGCGGCTCTTACTGGAACATCTGATCCTTCTAAAATAGCCCAAACTCTTCATAATAGAACGTCTATGACAGATACAAAAAGACACTTAATAGAGGATATAGGAACCTTTGGCTTAGATAAATTAAATAAAACAGCAGGAACAGATTTTAAATCAGAAGAAGCAGCGGCTCTTGCCCTAATGGGTGGTGGTACTGCGGCAGCGGAAATATTTCAGGCATTAAGAGGGCAGAAAGGGCCTATTAGGAAACTAGGGGAGAAAATTCCAAACCCTCTTAATAAGAGAAAAACTAACCCTAACAATCCATCCGCCAATCATAATAACAGCGATAATTTGCAACAAAGCTATAAATCCCATGATGACGCCTCCTTAAAAAAATCTATAACTAATCATACCGAAGATTTAGAGATTAATCAAGCACAATTATCTAAAAATGAAGAAAAACTTGAAGACTTAAGAGAGAGAAAAAAAATAGTTGGTGATGCTGGCAAAGATACTTCTCATATCGATGATGAAATTTTAAAAACCAAAAAGAATATAGGTAATAATCATAATGAAATTTCAAAAAGTCAAGCTCATATTGATGCGATAGATAATGAATTACATAGCAGAAAAGGAAGTAAACTAAAAACAGGATTGAAAACAGGAGCTGCTGCACTTACATTTGGTTTTGCAGATGATATTATGGATGGAATGGGCATAGATATTTCTAAAAACAGAGCAGCATTTGCTTTACATAATTCTGCTGCTTTCGTAGGAGATGTAATGGGTGCTGGTTTTGAGGTATTGAGCGGAGCAGCCAAAGGACTTGGCCAATCATTTACAGGAAATTTTTCTGGTGCGTTAGATACAATTTTTAATAGCATGAGCGTTGCGGCATCAAATGCTTTAAATAGTTACAATACAAATGTTGCATCAGCTGATGAACGATTTAAAGCTTTAAACTCTACTCCTCGTGTAGCTCAAACTAATCCTATGCAAAATCCCAACCAAGCTATTTCTCAATTATTGGGGAACGGCCAAGCCCCATCAGGTGGTGGAGGCAGCGATGACGTGTTCAATCAAAGTGCTTTCATGCAAAACATGCAGTCATCAGTAGATATGGGATCATTTCAAAGTCTTAAAGCAAGTCAAATAGCATCAAGAAATATAGGCATGGCAGAAGAAATGAGAGAAAATATGGAATATTCAAATGAGAATTTTCAAGAACAACTAACAAATATTATGAACGGAATAGAGGAAGCAAACGATGGATACTATTAAGGAACAAATGATGATAAATGAAACAATTCAGTTAACAAAAACTTTTCAAAATGTTATGAATGACACAGGCATGGCAGAAGCTATAGATGAGTTCAATATTCAACATAACCTAGAAATTTTGAAAAACTTTTGTGCCAGTAAGCCTATGACATTCAAAACAAGAGGTGGAGATTTAGTTATAGATAAAAGTGCAAAAAGTGGTTTAATGAGAACTACGCCAGAGGATGCACCATTCCCAACTGATACAAAAATACCATTTGATAAATTTCAAAAAATAGCAGAGCAAAATCCAAAACAAATAGCACTATTTTTTGCACAACAGAATTTATTCGAGCCAAATGACAATAAAAAGTCGATAAATGAGCTAGAAACGGAAAATACTGATATGGAAAAGGAAGAGTTGTAGTTATGAGTAATTTAATGAGAGTTCATAGAACCAACCCAACACAGATGGTCAGTACTATTCGAGAAAACAAAGGATTGTATAGTGAAAATTAAAAACTATGGAAAAGTAGCTATATCAAGCTTAGAAATAGCAGAGATAACAGGAAAAAGGCATGATAATATATTAAGAGATATAGAGGTTCAATTGACAGAAATTTTAGGAGAAAAAGCATTACTCAAATTTGAGGAGTCCTATATTAACTCAAATAATAGAAAATTTAAATGCTACAACCTGTCAAAAATAGAAGCCCTAATAGTAGTAAGTGGATACGATGCAAAACTAAGAGCAAGTATCATATACAGATTAGAAGAGTTAGAGAAAAAGAGCACCCAAAAACTAGAGAACCAAACATTTACAAACACTATCTTATATGACAACTATTCAAAAGCTATTACAGAGGTTCATAAAGCAAAACTAGAACTATCTAATACAAAACATCAATTAACCAAGGAGAGACTTAAAAACACAAGAAAAGAGCTGAAACTAGCAAATGAAAAAATAGTCTATCTGTTTGAGAAATTAAAAGAGTCTGAATATAAATTAACCACTAATGAATCAGAGATAAATATGTTAAGCAGTACAGTTAAAAAATTACATAAAGAGTTAGATAAAAAGTAACCTCATTCAAGCCTCTTTGTCTAAGAGGTTTAAATGAGCTTATAGCTCAAAAAAACTAATGTGTCTTTATACGAGGACAAGTAACACGAAATTAGCCTTTCTAGGCTTGTTCTCGCCCTTTATGGGTGATTGTTTTCGTATAAGGCAAAGAAAGGCTAAAAAATGAGTATAGGAAAGAAATACTATCTTAAATTAGAGGATGACTTTTTTCAAAATATAAAGGTCAAAAAACTAAGAAAGATGGATAGAGGTGATACCTATATATGTATCTACTTAAAACTTATGTTCTTAAGTGCAAAGAACTTTGGGCTATTAGAGTATCAAAAACTTGAAGCTACACTACATGAAGAGTTAGCATTGACTTTTGATGAAGAGCTTGAAGATGTAAAAAACACTATGGATTTTTTGGAAAAAGAGGGGATATTATTGCAAACAGATGACAACGAATATCTATTTGAAAAGTTATGTGATGATGTTGTTACTGAGACAGAAATGGCAAGAAAAATGAGAGATTATAGACAAAGAAAGAAAGAAAAAAAGGTACAAATATCAACTTCTCAATTATGTAATGAGGACAAATTACAATGTAACAACAATGTAACTACAATGTTGTCACAGTGTAATGAGGACAAATTACAATGTAACAACAATGTAACTACAATGTTATCACAGTGTAATGACGATAAAAAAAGTGATAATTTATCCGTTGATAAAGCTGAATTTATTAGTGGTTTAGATGATGATATTAGCGATAAAATTATCCCTGTTGTTCCTTTAGATAATAGGGAGAATAAAAATGGCAAATAAAAGAATGTTTAAGATTTCAATTGTAGATACAGATAAATTTCTAGATATGCCTTTAGGTGCACAAGCTTTATATTTTCATTTGGGATTAAGGGCTGATGATGACGGTTTTGTGGGTAATCCTAAGAAAATACAAAACTCTATTAAGGCCTCAGATGATGATGTGAAAATACTCATTGCAAAAGACTTTATAAGAGTATTTGAAACGGGTGTTACTGTTGTTGCTCACTGGAATGCTCACAATGCAGTGCGAAATGATAGATACAAAAAAACAGTATACCAAAAGGAGTATTTGATGCTCAATGTAGATGAAAATAAGTGTTATGTTTTATCGTCAGAAATAGAAAATAAAGAAAAATACTTGGCATCCAATTTGGAGACAAAACGGAGCCCTAACATAGACTTAGATTTAGACTTAGAAAAAAACTACTACAAAAAAAGTGAGCCTTTGGAGACAGCACAATATTCTTGTAGTAGTAGTGAAGAAAAAAAATTAGAAGAGTGGATTTCAATCAAATCAAAAAACAAAACAAATCCATCAGCATATGCTGCAGTTATCAAAAGAAAATTTTTAAAAAAAGAGCAAAGTGTTTTAAATGAATTTGAGTATTGGAAAAAAGAAAACACAATCTCTTCCATTTTAGATAAAGTTATTGGAAAATCAATCGAAACAACAATTGGCACTAAAACAATACTTTATGTTCAAAAAACTGTAGATAATTCTTTCGAGGTCTTTTTTGAAGGTGGAGGAAATGCAGTAATAAAAAATCTCGAAATACTAAAGACAATTATAAAACAAAATAATAAGGAAACAAAATGAGTTTAACTTTAAAATTAATACTTCTGTTTTTGGGAGTTGGTGCATATGTAATCTATTGGTTTAAGCAGGACCCAAAAAGACTTTATACTTTTGGAAATATATTAAAAAACTTTTTTCTTCCAGAGGATTTAACATCTTCTCCAGATGCATTCACGAAAATGCAATTAAAAGCACTAGCTGATAAAAGAACTATCTCTAGATTACTTTTCTATAGAAGCTTCATGAAAGATAGTGATAGTGATTTAGCATTCTTTAAAATGCATGATGGAAGAGCTGGTATTATCTTTAAAGTTGAGCCCCCAGTTTATTTAACAGAGCAAACTGAGACTGTAATATTAAATATTTTATCAGCCATTGTTAGCGATGATACTATTGTTCATATAAATACACTAGCAGGACGAGATATAAAAGATAATCTTGATAATTTCAAAAAATCAAGAAATCACTCAAAATTGAATTTAAAAAATACTGATGTTTTAAAAGAAATATTTAACAAAAAAATAGCCTCTTTTCAAGATTGGGTAACTGAAAGCATTATGGGAAAAGATGCAGATTTAAGAGTAAGAAATTTCTCTCACTCTATAAGTATTCTATTTCCAATAGGTCTAGAAAAAGAGAAAATAACAAAACAATCAAATGAGATATATGGAATTTTAAAAGAGAGTTTTAATGCTACTGTTATGAATGATAACGAATTAGTCTCTTTTTGCAAGGAAGTGCTAAATCCAAGTATGATGTATTATCCTAAAGAGAATGACTCTATAACTACAATTAGTAAAAGAATAGCAAAAGGTGCAGAAGTTAATATTGACAATAAAGATGGAACCATACTTCTTAAAGATGGTTGGATGGCAAAAGTTTTATCAACCGAAAAATATCCAAAAAATGTAGATGCTTTTTCTCACCAAAATATCTTTTTTGATACGCTAGGCAATGACTATCAAATAAAATTACCTTGCCCTTTTTTCCTTTCATTAACAATCAAATTTTCTGATGTAGAGAGACAAAGAAAAAAAGTTTTAGAGAAAGCAAGATGGAATGTAGGTCAACTAGCTCCATTTACGGCAAGTACAATTGAAAAAAGATTTCCTGAATTAAAAGAGAGAAGAAAAGAGTCAGAAAATGTAATTCAATACTTAGATTACTTAGGAGAAATACCGATTGAAGCTGCTTGGAATTTGACTTTATTTGAAAACAATAAAGGTAGACTAGAGCAATACTCCTCTTTAATAAGAAGTTCATTTGACTCTTATCCAGGACGATGGGTAGTAAGAGAAGAAAAATATGCAAATATAGCTTTTTATTCAATGCTTATGGGCTTACCTCTTAATTACTCAGAAGCAATGCACTCTATTTTAGATAAATTTGATAAAAACTTTAAATCAAATAATGCTCAAATTGCACCTCTTATTGGAGGCTTTAAAGGAATGGGAAGCAACCCTTCCCACCTCTATATAGACAGAACAGGACAGCTGATAGGAATTGATATATTTTCATCGAAAGAGAACTACAACATAGTAGTAGTCGGTCCTATGGGTACTGGTAAATCGTTTTGGACTAACAACTTTATAATGAGTGGACTTGATAAAGGTTGGCAAGTTAGAATGATTGATTTTGGTAGAAGTTATTATAAATCTAATAAAGTTGTTGGCGGAGAATTTTTAGAGTTTAATAAACAGACAAATATTTGTTTAAACTTTTTCACTCATTTACAGACTGTTACAATTGTTAAAGACGGTAGTGAATTTAAAGTTATTGATCCTGATGAATTTGAATCAATAGTTCCTATTGTTGGTTTAATGATGGGTGTTAGTTTAAAAGAAATTTACAAAAGTGAAGATGCAAGTTCTAGTGAAAAACTAGAATTAAGTGTTATGTCTTCATTTGTTGTCGATGCTGTTAATGAAGTTTTTAAAAGACATGGGCATGAAGGCGGAATGAGAGAGATAGGCGAAATTCTTAATGAAATGAGAAAAGAGAAGCTTGAAGAGAATAACAATATTGTAAATGATGAATCAGAACTTTTAGCAAAAATGTATACTAGTTTAAAAAGCTATACACAAGAAGAAGGATCATTCTATAAATATTTTAATGGTGCAAATAATATTAACCTTGAATCTAGCTTTTTTGTATTGGAATTAGATGATATTGCAACATCTCCAATGATGCCAGTTGTTGCTATGAGTTTCTTACAAAGAACAGCACAAGAGGCATATATTAGGTATTTAGAAGATATGACAACTTCAAGAATAATTGGAGTTGATGAAGCTCATAAAATTTTAGGTAATGAAATTTTTGCTAAGTTTTTTGATGATTTTGGAAGAAGAGTTAGAAAATATCGTGGTATTCCAATTCTTGTTACTCAAAGTTTAGAAGATTTTAATATAAATAGAGCCGCAAAAGCATTTTTTGAATTGGCTAGTTGGAAAATTTTATTAAAACAAAAACCTGAATCAGTCGAAAAGGCCATAAAAAGTAAAATGCTAATACTTAATAGCTTCAAAAAAGACATAATCAACTCTGTTAAACTTAAAGCTCCGCACTATAATGAATTTACTTTAATTTATGGTGATTTATACTCAGTACCAATATTAAAAGTAAATGCTGATGAGTACTGGACCTACTCTACTAATCCACATGATAGAGCTAAACTAGATACTCTAATGAAAGAAAAAGAGCTAAATCTTCAAGATGCTATATGGGTGATGGCTAGAAAGCAAGATGGCATGAGTACAGATAAAGCACTATATGAAATATCTAAAAAAAGAAGTGAAACAGGAAGTAAAGATTGGGATAAGTTTTTTAAGCAAATAATTGAAAATGGTGAAGTATATATTGCAAAACAAGATGTTATTTACATAAAAGGCAATAAAGAAGAAACAGAGTATCAAGAACTGTTTATGAGAGTTAAAGATGAAAATGATGTACTTCACAATCCTGGCGTCTTTATGATCGCTGCTCACGAGAAAGGTTATGCAACAGAAATTTCTAAAATCTTTCTAGAGAAGGTTGTTTCTTATATTAAAAAATATAGTGACAGTGAAACTATTAAATTTTCTATCAATATTGATTTTGACGATATTTCAGATAAAGAATATATAGAATATCTGTTTTTATCAATAGAAAAACTTGGAGATAAAAAAGATAAATTATTTTTTGAAATAGAGCTAGATATTGAAGCAAAAGATAATTCTAAGAAACTTTTTGAATTTGCACGAAGAGTTAAAGCTCATGGTATAGACATTGCATTTGATAATATTGTTATGGAAAATATGGACTTAGCAACTTTTATAAATATTGAACCTAAGTATTTAAAAATATCTTCAAAAGTAATAAAAAGTATAAATTCAGAGGAGAGCGACTTTGCTAAGAAATTATTTAACTCTTTAGTAGAAATTGCGGATATAAAACTTATTGCCACAAAGATAGAGAATGATGAAGACATTAGTAATGCTGAGTTATTTAACATACATAGATTTCAAGGTTATAAAATAAGTAAAACTAAAAATTTGTAGAAAAAAGGATAATATTATGTTTTGGCGAATAAAAAAGTTTTTTTTAAATTTTCTATTAAATTTTCAAAGCAAGAAAAAAACATTTGAAAGGTATATATTACTTAATGAAGACATTATGTCTATCGTCTCAGACATAGAGTTATTAAGGGTAAATGCTGATAATGAAAAAATTAAAAAGAATTTAAAAAATTTAGAAAAAACAAAGAAAAATTTAGAAAAAGAGCTAATCCTTCTTGAGGAAACCTTTTATGATGTTGAGAAAGGTCTCTGGGTAGGAATGGCTTATGATTTAGAGGATGTAGATGCAGAGCCGACACTGCTCTATATCCCTTTTAGTAAAGTTCATAACCATATTGAAGTATTTGGTACTAGTGGATATGGTAAAAGCCGTTTAATGGCTATTATGATACGCCAATTCATTCATTATGATTGGAGTTTGTTCGCTGTTGATCCAAAAGGAGGCGAATTTCAAGAAGTAGCTGCTTGGATATATGAATTTGCGGCAGAAGTTGGCATGCAAAAACATGTTATGAGAATTATGCCAACAGAACCAAGCTTGTCAGATAAAGCTAATCCAATTTTTGGAATGAATGATGTTGAAATTGCATCTCTTGGATCTTCTTTGACTGTTAGTGGCTCTGGAACAATGACAACACAAGAACAATTTTTTTCAGGACAGGTTTATAAAACCTTGTATGCAATATTAACATCAATGACTTACTTAGAAAATGCTATTTCACCAGACAGAAGTATTGTAAATAGCAGAGTTATTAAGGAAGTGCAAAAATATATTGACTTTACTCAAAATAAAGGGGTAGAGAATTTTTATGAAGATGAAAATATTGAGTATCCAGATGTGGCTACAATCTCTCTTGAAAACAATAAGAAAAAAGAGCTAAAATATGCCATATCTCCTTTTAATAGGGAGCTAGTTACTTTTAGAGAATTGGCTTATTATTCAACTTTTGAGAATTTAGAAGAACTTTTAAAAATCTTAGATAGTACCCCTATTCCTATATTAGATGATAATAAAAAAAGAGAACATGAAATATCTCAAATGAAACAATTAGCTAAGAAAAATTTGGAAGATATCATTCAAAAAGGAAGAGATTTTTATGATAAAACAGGAACATCTCTTAATCTTTTGCTCTCCCAGTTAGCATATGGACCAGTTGGCGAAGTTTTATGCGATATAAGAATAAATCCTCTTGTGAAAAAATCTAGAGATAAAACGGGAATGATTGTTTTGCTTCAGCCAGCACCTATGAAATTTGAAAAGGTATCAGAAATACTTATAAAAATCTATACGAAAATGTGGCTCTCTCTATTTGGAACTATAGGAGCAAGTGGTAGAGGACTAGATAAAAGAGTTGCAATGGTTATTGATGAAGCAAAACCAATGATGTTTCCAGGCATAGAGGAAATTTACAACAAAGCAAGACAGCTTGGAATGACAATAGTTGCACTTTATCAATCAAAATCTGATTTAAAATTTAAGCTTGGAGACACACTTGCAGATATAGTACAAGATAATACAGCTACATCAATAACTATGAAGCAGGTTTCTATGGCATCAAGAGCAGAAATGGCTGCTAGTTTTGGAACTATAAAAGTTGCAGAAAATGTTCAAATGACAGATATGGATGGTGGAGGAAGAAGTACAATAATTTACAATGAAAAAGAGCTTGTATCCCCTGATGATATTAATACTCTTGAAGTCGGAGAGGGGTTTTTACAACATGGTGGAAAAAAATATTTTGTAAAATTTCCTTATCAAAAAGATCCGATTCCAGTGAACATTGTAATGCCTAAATTACAAGAAGAAGAGTCATATGAGTTTATAGAACAAGCAGAAAACTATCTTTTAGCTACTGCGAGAGAAGTAGAAGAAAAGAATAGAGAAGAGCAGCAAAAACAATTAGGAAATAACCATGAATAAAGAGAAGCAAGAACTTTATAATAAAAATGTAGCACTTTTAATAGAGGATTTAAATGAGAGACTTATAGAGAGAGATGAGCTTTCAAGATTAGTTGTTTTATCCCTTTGCTCACACTCTAATATGTTTCTATTAGGAGAAAGAGGTGTTGCAAAATCAATGACAGTTGAATTGGTAAATGGAGTAATTAAAGATTCTAAATTTTGGCAATTACAAGTAGGGAAAGACACAACCGTAGAGGATTTATTAGGAGAAAAGCGAAGCGAAAAAGATGGTACTTTGTACTACTCTTCTAAAAAAAGCCTTTTGAACAACAATGTGGTTGTTTTAGATGAGATATTTAAAGCAGATGGGCGAGTACTTAATGTTCTTTTAGAGTTACTTGTTGATAATGCCTATACCTCTGGTGATGGAGTTAAGAGAAAAGCCGAAATTATCTCTTTTTTAGGAACAAGTAATGAATTTCCAACAGAAACATATATGTTGCCACTTCTTGATAGATTTACTTTTTATTACATTGTAGAGAGGATAAAAGGTACAGAAAATAGAAGAAAATTTTATGCTGGAGATTATAATACAGAAAAAATATCTAAGCAGTATTTTAATATGGATGATCTTTACCTCATTAGGGAGGAAAAAAGTAAAGTAATAATTCCTGACGGTATTATTAATTTATTTGAAGAAATAACTAGTGAATTAGTGAAGCAAGCGGTAAAAACAAGTGATAGAAAATTTGAAAAAGTTTTTAAAAATGTAATTAAAACAATGGCTTATTTAAACAATAGAGAAGAGGTAAATATTTCCGATTTATTTGTTTTGTTACATACTGCTTGGCATGATTATAGCGAGAAAAACAAAGTTAGAAGAGTAATTTTTGAGAAAATATTTGGTATTAAAGAGGAGATAGATACTAGAGTAATCTATGCAGGCCAAAGACTAGAAGAGATTGATTCATATAAAAATAATACTCTGTATGATTATTTAGCTTATAAAAAAGATGTAGAAGGTACAAATAAGCAAAGTATTTACAATATTATACTTGAAAAAGTTGAAGAAGTATGGAATGCTTATGGCGAAATTGAGGCATTAATGGTTCAGCTGCATGATAAGTACCAATTTAATTTAGAAATTGAAAAAATGCTTGAGGAGAATCTGTTCACTATAGTTTATAAACAAAATAGTTTTACTGATGAAAGCATAAAAGATGTAGTTGCTCTGCATAATAAAATAAAAGAGAAAAAAGACAGAATAGAACAATGGTACACGCAAAACAAAACGCTATTTGATTATCAGACAAATTATAGAAAGGCATCACATCATGGACGAGAACAATAATAAATACCTTTTTATAGTTGAAAATAATCAAAAAAGAGAGACCTATGAAACAGTTTTAAACAATAGTGACTATATAGTTCTCTCATCAGCTGGCAGAATTAAAAAAAAATTGAATGAACAAGGAGAATATGTTTTAGAAGAGCATTCTAAAAAATTTCTTCTTCTTTTGAAGAAAACGGCAGATAAATACTCTAAAATATTTTTATCATTGGATAATGATGATGAAGGTGAAAAGATAGCTTGGGATATAATAGAGTTCTTAGATAAGAATAACATCAATACAGAAAATATTTTTAGAATAACTCCACAATCAATAAGTAAAGATGAGATAGTTAAATCTTTTAATTATGCAAGATATATTGACAAAAATAAAATTGATGCACAAATGACTAGAAGAGCTGTTGAGAGAATAGTAAACTATGATATATCTAAAATGCTTAGGTGGGGAATGGCAGAAGAAGGTCTTCTTGAAGGAGTAGAGGTAAATGATGTAAAAATAGGAAGAGTTTCTGCTCCTGCTCTGGGATTAATAGTAGAAGCACAAGAGAAAATTGATACTTTTATTCCTGGAACCTATAAAAGAGTTGCTGTAGATTATTTTTATGATAATGTTGAATTTACTGTAAAAAATAAACTGAAATTTACAGATGAAAGAAAAGATGAGCTTTTAGCATTTTTAGGCATGGTAAATAAAGAGCCGCATGTTGTACATACTTTTGAAAAAGGTACTAAAGATAAAGCTCCCCCTCCTCCTTTGAACTCTATTGACCTTCAACATTCAGCTAGCTATCAATTAATATTGTCTCCATTAGAGATAATGAAAATAGCTAAAGAGCTGTATGAAGGGATCGTAATAGAAGGAAAAAAAATAAGTTTAATTACTTATTACAAATCAAAAAGTAGATATTTTTCTGATGATACAATATTTCAAATAATAAATCTTGCGGTCGAACTTTTTGGAGAGGAATATGCTTTTAAAACAAGAAGGATCTTCAATAATAATGATGAAGATAAATATTTTGGACAAGAAGCTATTAGGCCAACATTTTTAACAAAAGAGTTTCATCCAGATGAGATCAGAAAATATCTTAATGAAGATCAATTTTTACTATACGAATATATATACACACGAACAGTTGCAACACAAATGACATCCGCTATTTTCAATAAAGGCGAATTAGTAGTTATTATAGGCGGTTCTAAATTTTTTGGGGAGGCTAATGATATTATTTTTGATGGCTGGCTTAAAGTGGGAAGCTTATGGCAAGAAAATAACAATCAAGAGATGCCTCAGCATATAACTTTTTTACCTGAAAGATTAGTCTTGTCACAAGAACTTGAACCTTTGGACATAAGAGATTACCTAATATATGAAAGAGCCCCGTGGAGATATGGGGAGGGCAGATTTATAAAGACATTAGAAAAACAAGGTATTGCTAATGTATCTTTTGTTGCCAATATATCAGAATTTTTAAAAAAACAAGGATATATAAAAGCAGAACAGTCAATGTTATACCCTACTCTTTTAGGAAAAAGATTATATTTTTATATGAAAGAGCATGTTCCTTGGTTGTTAGATTTAGAATATGTGGTAAAACTAGATAAAGACATCTCTTTGGTAGGTGAAGGCAAAAAGACAAGAAAAGAGATAGTAAGCGAGTATGAAAAGCTTAAAAATGAAGTTTCATTAAAATTAGGCTACGAAGAAGAACTACAAGAAGAGTGGCTAATTGAAAAAGCTAAAAAAATTGCTATGAAAAAAGATCAAAAATTATCTGCAGTGGTATTAAATAATAAAAAAGCTTTAATGACATATATCTCAGAAAATAATGAAGACTCTAATCAAGTCTTAGGAAGCTGCCCTGCCTGCGAAGAAGGCAATATTTTTAAAAATGAGTATGGATATAAGTGCGACAATAAAGAATGTAAGTTTATTTTGTGGCATAATTCAATAGCAAGCTTTTTGGATGCTTTTAGTAAATATATACCTGAAAATACTTTGGATAAATATATTTCTATTATTTTAAAAAATGGAAAGGTTTTTATAGATGAGCTATATAGTTCAAAAAAAGAGATATTTTTTGATGCATATATCTCTGTTAAATATAATGAAAAATATGATAATTGGTCTCTCTCTTTTGAAGATAAAAAAGAAAATTCTAAAGAAGATCGAGAGAAGTACTCCCCCTCTTTAAATAAAGAAGAAATTGAAGAAATAAAATCGGTAGTTTTTAAAAAAGAGAATGATAAATTAAAAGAAGCTCTTAAAATAGAAAAAGAAGAAAGAAGACAAATTGAAGATGAATCAAAAAAAGATGCAATGACTAGAGCTTTTAATCGTAGATGTTTTGATAATGATGTAGAAAAACTTTTAAAAAATAATAAAAGCTCTTTATCTTGTGCTTTTATTGATGGAGATAAATTTAAGGATGTAAATGATACATATGGACATCAAGCTGGGGATGAAGTTTTAAAGTTTATAGTAAATAAAATGTTTATACATACGAAGAATTTAAAAAGAAGTCGTGTTTATAGATATGGCGGAGAAGAGTTTATAGTTCTTTTTGTTGATGAGGATAGAAGGAGTGTTATCTCTTGCGTTAATGCTATTAGAGCAGATTTAGAAAGTTCAGCAGCGAAGTATGAAAATTTAACAATTCCTATAACTATTAGTGTGGGGGTCTCTTTTTGCAAAGAGAATGATACTCTTGAAAAGTTTATTGAAAGAGCGGACAGGGGTGTTTATTTGGCAAAAGAAAATGGAAGAAATAGAGTGGAGGTTTGTCATGATTAATATAAAAACAAATGATGTTTTAAAACGCTTAGAATTTTGTGAAAAAAGTCAAGAAATAGCACTTAGACTAGATTATCAATATAACAGATATAACATTTTATATACAATGTGTTTGATTGAACTAACAGAAGAGTTAATAGAGAAAGATATTAGCTTAAAGTCTTGTTTACGGGATACAGACGAAATAGTAAATATTAACAATAAGTATAAAATTATATTTTTTGGGCATGCAAATATAAGTAATGCGTATGAGGCATTGCTATCATTGGAAAAATTAATGATTAAAAATTATTCACTATATATAAATAAAATCTTATTTAAGGCAGCTATTGTTGAAAAAAACAAAAATAATACATCTTCTGAAATGATAATTGATTTGAAAAATCTTTTATTGAATAATGAAAACAGTAATAATAATTTTTATATTTATTAAAGGTAACTATAAAAATGAGCACTGATATTATTATTGACTCAACAACAGAAGAGATGATGACTACTCAGAGCGAGTTTGTTTTTGGAAATGGTTATACAAATTTTAAAAATAAACTATTTTCTTGGTCCGCTGATAAAGCAGAAACGCAAAATGGTCACATGCTAATAATTGGTGGCAGCGGTTCTGGAAAAACTAGATTGCTTAAAAAAATAGTTGAATATTTAAAAAATAGAGAGAAACAAGTCTATATTATTGATTTTCATGGTGATATAGCAGTGTCTGATGAGACTTGTTATAAATTTTCATTGAGAAACAGTCAATATGGACTAAACCCTTTTGAATTAGAGTTGGATGTTGACAATGGTGGTCCTGTTGCACAAGCTAATATAGTTCTAAGCAATTTTAAAAAGAATTTCATACCAAACATCGGAGCTGTACAAAAAAGTGTTTTAAAGCGATTTTTGATTGATTGTTATAGATATGTTGGGATATTAGATGAGGACTCCTCTACTTGGAGTAAATCTATTCCATCTGTAAGTACAATGCTGGAACTTTATACAAAAATTTTAACTGTTATAAATTCCTCATCGGGACACAGTATTCAAAAATATTTATCTAAACTTGCTAAATTAAAGAGAAGTAGAGAGTATGAAGCAAATCCAGAAAAACAAGATAGTCTTCAAAAAAGGCTAGAAAAAGAGGTTGAAAAATTTAATTTGGCATGTTCTAGATATAATGACTATCTGTTATTGGATAAATATAAAGATATGTTTAATATTAATATATCTCCACATATAGATACAGATTTTTATTTAGAGGATAAAGCAAGTAAAGCTTTTTCTGGATTATCCCCTTATTTATCGGAATTAGGAACTAGTTCTGTCTTTAATGACAATAAACCTCCAAAAGCAAGAGGAATTGTCAGATATGATATTTCAGGCTTTACCAATGTAGATAAACCAAGTGAAGCTATGTTCTTTGCAGATACGGTTATTCAAAAAATATTTAGAGCCGTTAAGATGAGAGGAGAATATAGAAAGCTTGGCAAGAGAGGGAAAGCAGATACATTTATTGTTATTGATGAGAGTAAATTGATACTACCAACAGGCAAAGACAAAGAGAACCCTTATAACATTTTAAACAGAATAGTTACAGAAAGCAGAAAATACGGTATGGCTTTAATTATTGTTTCTCAAAGACCAGATCATTTTCCAGAAGAGATGTTGTCTTCTATTTATACAAAAATAGTGTTAAAAATAAATGAAAATGATGTTAAAGCAGCCATGAAGTCTCTTGGAATTAAAAATGTTCAATTGTTCCAACATTTAAACTCAAAAAATGTTGCATTAATTGGTCACACTGGTGGATTATTTCAAAGTGTTCAGTTGGCGTACAATACAGCTCCGCCATAAATGACGGAGGCTTGTGTTTGTCTATTATTAACTCTTCGCTACAATTTCTTTTAAGCCCTTACCAGCTTTAAACCTTGGAACATATTTATCTTCAGTAGTGTATTTTCTATCAGTACCAGGAACAATCCCACTTTTGCCTTTTTGAAAAGCAGTAACAAATGAACCAAAACCCACTAGAGTAATGCTGTCTCTTTCAGATAAAACTTTTTCTACTGCACCCGTAAATCCTTTTATAGCTTTTTCAGCTTGTGCTTTCGTCTCAAAACCGCCCTCTTCTCTTACGAGTTGTACAAAATCATTCTTAGTCATTTTTCTTTCCTCGTATAATAAATTTATCAAGTCATTACATCCAAAGGAGTGATGGTTTGATATTTTTTTAGTTTTTGATAAAGTTATTTTGTTTATCAAACACTAAAACAACTTACAGTTAAAGAGTTGAAT
>Ga0256840_1001884_pt1 | contig 18997 bp, 17 predicted proteins | sample 355202metaG_FD_185969 | JGI IMG/M metagenome (GOLD analysis project Ga0256840, IMG submission 185969) | Hydrothermal vent microbial communities from Mid Atlantic Ridge, Atlantic Ocean - 355-202 | ecosystem: Environmental > Aquatic > Marine > Hydrothermal vents | place: Atlantic Ocean: Mid...
TATGCAAAACACGGTCCTCAGGACTGGGGACACTTCAGTAAAACCTGCAAGCAGGGCAAAGAACAGTCTCCCATCAATATAGAAACAGAAAAGACACAACAATTAGATGATAGTTATACAATTAAACTCTCTGAAGATTACAAAGGTGTTTCCACTGTTGTGGACAACGGACACTCTCTTAAGGTCACTCCGGTAGACGCAGGCTATATTTCACTGCACGGAAAAGACTACAAATTAAAACAGTTTCATTTTCACGGTATGAGTGAGCATACAATTGACGGCAGAAGATACAATGCTGTTGCACACTTTGTTCATATGGCAAAAGACGGTTCGGTTGCTGTTGTTGCTGTAATGTTTGAAGTAGGAGAAGAAAATCCTGCACTGGAAAAAATTCTCAACGCAGAAAATAAAGTAACTGTAAACCCCAATGATCTGCTGCCTGAAGACACAAAACATTACTACCATTACAAAGGCTCTTTTACAACACCGCCTTGTACAGAAGGTGTAGAGTGGTATATTTTTAAAGATACTGTAAATATTTCAAAATCTCAGCTTGATGCTTTAAGAAAGTATTACAGAAACAATGAAAGGCCGACTCAGCCTCTGAACCACAGAGTTGTACAGACAAAATAATCCATGCAGATAACTATAAACGACTACAATTTACAAAATCTGGAAACATTTACACAGATACTCAAAAAAGATCAAAGTACACTCATAAACGAAGCCCTTGAACTCTATTTTGAAGAACAACAAAAGAGACTGCTTGAAAAAAACCTTGCAGATGAAAATGCACTCACCAATCTCAATTATGATGAATTTTGGGAGGGTGTGGATATTGACTCATAAAGGATATTTATGCAAACATATAACATACTAACAAACCATACAGACACGCTTCCTCAAGGCAAAGCAGACTTTTTACTCGCAGCCAGTGTTACAAAAACATGTGAAATAGAAGGTATCACCCAAGCAGGTATTCCCGGAATGATTCCACTAACACCAACACTTGATGCAGAGTTTATCACGAATGAAAAGGTTTTTTCTCTTGGCGAACTTGCTGAGACGCCTACGGGTGTGCCGACTCCTGCACTGATTACTCGTGCGGTGCATAATCTGACTCCTTTTAGCACGGTTGATATTTTAGATCTTGGTCTGAGTAAACAGCCACAAAACTGCATAATGCACCATTTTAATATGCAACCCTCTGATGCTATTGACACCGGGGCAAATATTGACGCAAAAGAGGTGTTTTTAAAAGGTATGGAATTTGGAAAATCTTATGAGCTCAAAGGCAACTATCTTATCCTAGGAGAAAGCACTCCTGCCGGAACGACTACAGCGACGGCTTCTGTTTTGGCACTTGGTTATGACTGCGCAGATGATTTTTCCTCCAGCTTCTTACATGTACCCAACAACATCAAAACACAGACAGTAAACAAAGCACTCAGCCTGATAAATGAAGATATGACAAACTTTGAAAAGCTTGGTATTGTGAGTGACAATATGCTTATTTTTTGTGCCGGTTTTTTACTCGAAGCTTCCAAACGCTTTCACATTGTGCTAGCGGGAGGAACACAGATGGCAGCCTGTTTGCTCATAGCCGACAAACTCAGAGAAGATGTTTTGATGCGTATCAAACATGACAACATAACCTTGGCAACAACCCAATGGGTAGCGCAGGATGACAAATCAAACATTGCCCATATACTCCAGCAGTTGAGCTACAGACCTCATGCGGTTTATACAACATTCACCTTTAAAAACACGCAAATACCAATACTCAAAAAATATGATGAAGGTGAAGCCAAAGAAGGCGTTGGTGCAGGTGCTGCGCTTGCTTACGCAGTGCAAAACAAAATACAAAATCAGGAACTTTTAGAGCAGATTGAGTATTTACTATACAGCATTTAGGACAAATAAGAATTTCTTTTGCTATAATTGTTTACAAAATTTTATATGCAGGGGATTTTTATGCTCACATCGGTAAAATCAAAAGTCATTTTTTCCATTGTCACGCTCAGTATACTCGGGCTCATCGGAATGTCTTATTATCTCTCTTCAACACTCCATTCCCTCTCCAACACTGCAACAAAAAAATCTTTAAAGATGCTGAGTGAATCCATCTTTCAGACGATGACAACAAGTATGATGATGGGTGATTCTGATGTTGTGCAAACCGCTTTTGAAAGTGCAAAAAAAATTGACGGAATTGATGACCTTAAAATTATAAAATCAAAAGCTGTTATCGCTACTTATGCTCCGGATGAAAAATACACTACAGATACTCTTCATCACGAAGCCTTGCATAATAAACGAACAAAGATTATCGAAAAAAATGAAAACGGACACCATATTATTCGTATGATAAAACCAATGGTTGCAGAAAAAAGATGTTTGCAGTGTCACTACAATGCACAAGAAGGTTATGTGCTTGGAGCAATGGATTTAACACTCTCTCTTGATAAAAATGATGAAGAGATTGCACAAACAAACACAACACTCATCATCTCTTTGATTATCGGAGGTATCGCTTTTAGTATCGTTGCTCTCATTTTTTTCAGCCGTGAAATTTTTACGCCACTGAACAATCTCAAAGAGAGAATTGCAGACCTTGTCCGAGGAGACAAAGACCTGACAAAACGCCTCGCATACAAAAAAGGCAATGAGTTTGGTGAAACTGCCAACGAGGTCAACCGCTTTATAGAGATGATTCAGTCAACCATCAATGAAGTAAAAGCACTAGGCAATCAAAACAACGAAATTGCTTCTGAGATAGCAGACGCCTCTCATGTCATCCGAAAAGCCCTGCAACAAGAAAAAGAGATAGTCACACAAACAAGTCAAAAGAGTGAAGAGATTCAGCATATCCTAGACCAAACCATGGAGGCGGCAACAACAACCCAAAAAACTATTGCCGAAGCAGAAACAGAGCTTGATAAAGTACACACCTCTTTAGAAAACCTCAATGCGGAAGTAGCAACTTTTGTTGCAAGTGAAAATGAACTCTCTCATGAACTTTTAGTGCTAAAAGATGATGCCAATCAAGTCAAAGATGTACTCAATGTCATTAAAGAGATTGCAGAACAGACAAACCTTTTAGCACTCAACGCTGCCATTGAAGCTGCTCGTGCTGGAGAACATGGGCGTGGTTTTGCTGTTGTTGCTGATGAAGTGAGAAAACTTGCCGAACGCACGCAAAAGAGCTTAGGAGAAATAGATATCAGTGTAAGCACCATAGTACAAGCCATCAATGATGTCAGTGACAAAATCACAACAAATGCACAAAATATAGAAGCACTTGCGAGCATATCGGATGATGTTGCGGAGAAAATTTCCCTTACAGCAAATGCTATGCAAACATCCACACAGATGGCAAAAAAATCTAAAGATGATAGTCAAGAGATGTCTCAAAATATTCAAGAAATCATCAAATACATTAAGAAAATAGAAACACTCTCAACAGCAAATGGAACAAGTGTTATGAGCATTGAAGGTGATCTTGAAAAACTTGTACAGGTTGCCTCTTCTTTACAAAGAACAATTGATGAGTTTAAAAGCTAACCGATAATGAATATTTTAATCGTAGAAGATTATGTAGTAGTTGCAAAACAACTTGCAAAATTTCTCAAAGTGGAAGGGTATAACTGTGATCTTGCTTTTGGCTACAAAGAAGCACAGCAGTTGATTGATGCAAACCATTATGCACTGATTCTTCTTGATTGGAATCTTGGTGACGGTGATGGTTTGATACTTTTAAGAGAGATACGTGACATGGGCATTAAGACACCTGTTTTTATGCTCTCGGCAAATTCTGAAGTGGATGACAGAGTTGCAGTTTTAGACAGTGGCGCAGATGATTATTTATGCAAACCATACTCCACAGTGGAACTTTTGGCAAGAATTCGTGCTTTACTGCGTCGTGAAAACAGTATCAAAAAAACTGAAATTACTATTGGCAGTGTTACTCTGTTCGAAAGCAGCAGAGAAGTATTTATCGGAAAAGAAAAAATAGAATTAACTACCGCGGAATTTGATCTTTTAGAGTTAATGATGAAAAATCCAAATCAGGTGTTAACACGCTATCAATTAAGTGAGCATATCAACAAAAGCAATTATTCTGTCAAACACAGTAATCTTGTTGATGTACATGTAAAAAATATTCGAAAAAAGCTTCAAAATAAAGAATTTATAAAAAGTATCCGTGGTGTGGGATACAAAATCGAAAAATCTTCATAATAATCTTCCAATCTTCATTTTATTTTCATAAAACTGTTTTAAAGTAGCACTATCAAAACTTTAAAGGGGTTTATTATGAAAAACATTTCAATTCTTAGCATTGCAGCAGCAATGGCAATATTAAGTGGTTGTGGAAGTTCTACAGACACAACAGCAACAGACACAGTACAGCAGGTTGCAACTGCAACAACAATTACTGTTGAGAGAGGACCGATTATTGGTGCGGATGTAATAGATGCCTCAGGACAAGTCGCAACTGAGCTGGCAAACGGAAAGTACAGTTTTGCTACACAACCGACCTACCCTATAATTGCAAGCAAGGGTGTGATTGACCTTGACAGAGACGGACAAGTAAGCCTTGGTGATGTCGTCAATGATATGAATTTAACTGCAATAAAAGGAGATGTGATAACACTTCTTACAACACTTGAGACAAATCCGCAGACACAAACAGCATTAGATGCAATGTTAAATGATTTGAATCTGACACAAGCTGATGTATTTGAGAAAACTCCAAGTGAGTCTTTGGAAGTGGAAGCCATTTCAAATGCACTTTATAAATATGTAAAAACTGCAAATATTAATGATTTTAACGAATTAAACGCAACGGCCCTAATACGAGATGTTGATGTTCAACAAGAATATGATAAATATATACAAGAAAATGTCCATGACACAGAACAAGAAGAAAGAGAGCTTATTGATTCTTTATTAGCAGAAAATCTTTCAATACACAAAATTGAAAATGAAGCAGAACTTGCAGATATAGAAACAGAACTTGAAAATGAAACTGATAGCGATGAACTAGAACATTTAATAACTTATCTTTTAGGTTTAAAATATGATTATGAACTTGAAGATGGAGATATTGATTATGAAGATGAGGGAGATGATACTCAACATAATCAAGGAAAAAGTTGTGCACAATGTCATAGTGTTACAGGAACTATTGCCATAAGTGATGATGATAGTGATGATGATGAAAATGATGATGATGGGGAGTATGTCTTTAGTTCAGGTGCCACTATCTATACACTATTACATGGTGAAGATTTAAATGCAGCACAAACCGCCAGTGGCTACAGCTTACGATTAATACTCCAAAGCGGTGCAACCGAAACTTATCAATTAGCCCGAGGAACAGGAAATGTATATGCAAATGTAAATGCAGGATTAGGAAATTATACAGTTGAAGTTTTAGACAGAGCAGGAAATGTAGTAAATCGCTCAGCCGCAAACTCACACAATGACTCTCGACTGGATTGTAACAGTTGTCACTCTGTCAACGGAGCAAATGGCGCACCTGGCAGAATCGTATCGTTTATGTACCAGCCCCCTGTTACAGTAGATGCAAATACTACAGTTGTAACGCTTCCGGTGGATACAAATACAACAGTGCCTGCAGATACAAACACAACAACAACACCTGTAGATACAAATACTACAACTACACCATCATTGCCGGCGATCTCTTTTTCCAATGATGTGTTACCAATATTAAATACCAAATGTGCTTCATGTCATGGAAACAGTGGTAATTTTTCCATAACAAACAGCACGACTCCATATGCAGGGGTAATTCCTTTTGTTGATACCGCAAACCCTACAAACTCTTCTCTTTTGCAAAAAGGAAGCGGAAGCACAGGACACGGAGGCGGTATCATTATCAGCACTGATTCTGTAGAATATGCTACGGTTCGTGACTGGATTGCTGCCGGTGCACTTGACAATTAGGACAGAAAATGAAATATCTCTTATTTGTAGCCTTTTTTGTGCACACTCTTTTTGGTACCACAGATTTTGTGATGCCAAAGGAGGCCTTTAAACCAAGTGTTATACTGCAAGGAAAGCAACTAAAAGCCAAAATAGCACTTGCCCCTGAAATTTATCTTTATAAAAAGAGCATAAAACTTTCACTCAAAGACTCAGGTGTTCTTTTAAAAAATATAACTTTTTCTCCAAAACCGGTTGACCATGCCGGCTCTTTAGTTTTTACAAAAGATGTAACTATCAGTGCAGATATTGTAAAAACTCAAAAGTCACTGAACAAAACCACTCTTTTACTTAGCTATCAGGGATGCTCAAGCAAAGGGCTTTGCTATGAGCCACAGACTAAACAGTTTTCTTTAAATATCGCCAATATCCCAGTACAAAAGAATGCCAAAAAGACGCAAAACCATCTACGCTCAAAAGAAAATTTTGACAATGATGTAATTGCCAAAACTTTTAAAGATGGTAATATTGTCCTGATTTTATTAAGTTTTTTTGGATTTGGCTTATTACTGGCACTGACACCCTGTGTATTTCCTATGATCCCTATTCTTTCATCTATCATTATTTCCCAAGGTGAGGGAATGAATGCAAAAAGAGGCTTTATTCTCTCTTTGGTCTATATTCTGGCAATGAGTTTGACCTATACGCTTGCCGGGGTTTTTGCAGGAATTTTTGGTGAAAACATACAGGCATCTTTGCAAAACGAATGGGTTTTAACTGCTTTTTCAGCAGTGTTTGTAGTTCTTGCATTTTCCATGTTTGGATTTTTTGAGATAGGTTTGCCGTCATCCTGGCAGAGTAAGCTCTCTCATGCATCATCAAAAGCGGAAAGTAAAGGCGGTTTTCTTGGTGTAGCCGTCATGGGATTTTTATCTGCTTTAATAGTTGGTCCCTGTATGGCACCTCCACTTACCGGAGCTTTGGTTTATATTGGTCAAACAGGCGATGCACTCCTTGGAGGTATGGCACTGTTTGTCTTAAGTCTTGGAATGGGAATGCCATTATTGCTGATTGGAATTGGTGCTGGCAAATTTATGCCAAAACCTGGTGGATGGATGAGCATAGTCTCCAAAGTGTTTGGCGTTATTATGCTTATGACAGCAATCTGGATGCTTTCTCGAATACTTCCAGCTGCAGTGATTATGCTACTCTGGGCACTTCTTTTCATGATAACATCAATCTATCTTGGTGCCTTTGAACCGCTAGAGAGTACAAAACGCTCATGGAATGCTCTTTTTAAAGGCTTTGGCATTGTGATGTTTGTATTTGGCATTACTCTACTCATTGGGTTTATAAGTGGTGCAACAAATTTACTCAATCCTTTAGAAAAATTTACAACGACAAGCGAGAAAAAGAATCAAGATTTGATGTTTATCCAAGTAGGTTCTTTAGAGGAATTACAAAAAGTTTTTGACCAGAACAAGGGAAGAAAAATTATGGTGGATTTCTATGCCAACTGGTGTGTATCCTGCAAGGAACTTGAACACAATACTTTTACAAATCAAGCAATACAAAAAGCACTGCAACCATTTGTTTTGGTTCAAGTTGATATAACCAAAAACTCAAAAGCACAAAAAGAGATACTCAGAAAATACAATCTTTTTGGACCTCCGGCTATTTTGTTTTTCAACGAGGATGCACAGGAGCAAAAGAAGCATAGAATAATTGGCTACAAGCCACCAGAAGAATTTTTAAAATATTTACCATAGAGACGAAATCTTCATCAATTTTTCATAATTGATGCATAAAATAACAAAAACAAAGGAGGCTTGATGAGATACTGGATTATGGCAGTAATAATCCCTGTAGCACTGTTCTTAAACGGATGCGGTGAAGATGACGGGGGAGAAGAAAATACAACCACTGCAAGCGGTTGGCATTTTCAGGGGCGCGACTGTTTGGCGTGTCACAATGTTGATCTTGGGATAGACAAACATCTTGTTTTTGGAGGAACACTTTTTAAAAGTTACAATACCACCGATACAGATGACCTCAACCAGGTATGTGATGCAGATTTGGCTGTAGAATTTTTGGATAACAGCTGGAATGTTGTCTATTCTACAAACAGCTATTATGATGAAAATTCAAAAGGAAACAATGGAAGAGGTAATATTTTTTTGCTTGACAGACTTTTTAATGCTACGCTCAACGGTTCCTATACAGTAAGGATAATTGAAAGAGTATCCGGACGCACAATGGCACAGTCACGACAGGCGTCACATAGTTTTAGTGGCGGAGAATATTCTATCGATAATCCACAGAATTTTTCAAATCGTTTATCGTGTAATGCCTGCCACAATGGAAAGACAACCGATTTTTTGAATGCATCAATCAATGCTGATTTATGTAAATAAGGAGAGAAATAATGAAAAAAATAATATTAACAGCAATAATATGCCTCACGCTTTTTGCCGCACCCAGAGAGGGCGACAAACAGGTAGCCTATACACTGCCAATGCTTTACAACCCTGCAAAAGTACTCAGTGACAGTAATACGAGGGGCAAGGTGGTACTGCTCAATCTTTGGGCAAGCTGGTGCAGTGGATGTCAAGAGGAGATGCCTCTTTTTGTTTCTTTGCAAAAACGGCACAACAAAAAAGATTTTATAGTTGTTGCTGCAAGCATAGACAGTGTAGATGAAAATGCAAAAGAGTTTTTAGACAGAGTTGATCCGGACAAAGATCTCATTGCCCTGTATGATGTAAAAAAGAGTTTGCCAAAGGCGTACAGATGTCCGGGGCTTCCGTCTTCATTTCTGATTGACAAAGAAGGAAAAATTGCGGCAGTGTACATAGGCAGTCTTGATAAAGAGATGATAAAGAATTTGGAGAAAAAGATAGCTGAGTTGGAAAGGAAATAGAGATGAAGATACTTTTTCTAGTGCTTTTATTGCTATTTATAACAGGCTGCAGTGAAAAACTTGTCCGGGTTATGCCGTATGAAAAAGAGTTTTTTGCGCAAGACAAGATGAGCCTTTCTCCGATTGCCGAACGTGCCGAGCAGGAGGGACATATTTTTCTTATCCGTGAAGCGAGCGCCGGAGGAGAGAGTAGTTTTCAAGGGGGTTGCGGATGTCGTTAAAATATTTCATATGGATGATGATTTCTCTTGTTGCACTTGAGATAAGTTCCTTGGCATCGAGCCTGAAAGACAGTATGAGTTTTGGGATAAACAGCTACAGTGACAATGCAGATGTACAGGTTTATTCACCGACATTTTCTTTGTTTAAAAAAGTATCGCATCAGTGGATGCTTGGATTTAAAATGAGAATTGACACGATTACGGCAGCAAGTATCAGTAACGGTGCCAATTCACAAAGGGTGGATGCAGTTACAGGCGCATCACGGGCAGAAGGGACACTCTTTGATGATGTCCGCTATGCACCGACTCTTATGGCTACATATGATGACGGAAAGAATATGCTAAGCTTTGGCGCGTATTACTCAAAAGAGGCAGATTATACCGGCAGAGCAGTCTTTGCAAACTATGTACGTCAACTCAATGAGCAAAATACTGCACTTGGAATCGGTATTTCACAATCGTCTGACTACTGGTATCCTGTATTTGACAGAGAGTTGCCTCGCGATGACAGGAAAGAGGGGAAAATTGACTTCTCTATCAATCAGCTCATTACACCGGGATTTTCTCTTCAGGGGGTTTTCTCTTACATGTACAGTGAAGGTTTTTTATCTTCCCCGTATCATTATGTGTTGCAAGATGGTTTTGCAAGGTTTGAAAACTATCCTCAGACACGAACAGGAAAAGCATTTGCAATCAAGGGAGTCTATCTCCTTAATCCAGACAATGCAATGAACTTTTCTTATCGGTATTATACAGATGACTGGGATATAAAATCACATACAGTCAATATAGAAGAGTTGCACGATTTTAGTTCACATTTTACATCCGGCCTTAGATTGCGCTATTATACGCAGACAAAGTCCAATTTTGTCAAAGATATCAACAGCTACAGTGTCAATGACCCTTACTTTGCCATAGACTACCGTATGAGTGCCTTTGACTCCTATACAATTGGAATACCATTGATTTATAAAACAAGTAAAGGCGACAAGGTGACTGCAAGCATTGACTATTATCAAACCACGACAAATGATTATATCAAAAACTGGTATGGCGTGAACAGCATAAAGGCTGTTTTTACCACGCTCACCTATGAGTTTGAGTATTAAAATGGGTTTTTTAAGAAGAGGACTCAAAGCCAAAGTGATGAGCACAGAGCTCATCATGGAGGCCAATGTTTCTCGCAAAATTCTCTTTGAAGCGCTTGATACTGTCAAGCGTTTTGAAGAGAGATTTTCTGCCTACAATGAGGATTCCCTTGTTTCTCTCATCAATAAAAACGCAGGGATTGAAGCAGTTACATGTAACCAAGAGGAGTGTGAACTTTTTTCAGAAGCACTCAAAATCGCACAACGCTCAAAAGGAAAATTTGATCCCACAATTGGTGTTTTAACACAGGGACTTTACGGTTTTGGAAAAACAAACAAGAAGATACCTGCAAAACAAGAGCTCCAAAAAACAAAACATCTTGTCGATTACCGACAGTTACATGTAGAAGCAAACAAGGTATTTCTTGCAAAAAAAGGAATGCGTCTGGATCTTGGAGGGATAGGCAAAGGGTATATTGCTCAAAAAGTATTTTTATTTTTACAAAGCAAAGGAGCGACAAAAATCCTTGTCAATGCAGGGGGTGAGATACTTACACAGGGAAAAAATTACCGGGTTGCCATTACCAACCCTTTTGACATACAAAAATATCTTGGTGTCATAGAAACAAAAAACACTCCTTTTAGTATCTCTACAAGTGGAGACTATGAACGCTATATCGGTTCGAAAAAAAATCATCATATATTAGATAATCAGACTGCTACACAAAACCATTACTACAGTAGTCTGACAGTTTTAAAAAACGGTATAACGGCAACACTTTTGGATGCGGTTGCCACTATAGCTTTCAACACCCCTGCAGATGAATTGAAAAACTTGTCAAAAGAGTATGATGTTGCTATAATTGCCGTAACGGATGAAGGGGAGCTTTTATTTGAAAATTTTAAAAATTTAGATATAAAAGCATGTGAAATTTTTCCATAAGGATTCTCTTGAAAATATTTCTTTTATTTATATGTCTCTTTGCTGCCTTACTTGCGCAAGATTCCCAAACCGAGAAGAATGAATATACTCTGGGAGAGGGTGTGCAAGTCGGCACACTCCCTTTGTACCTTGGTGGGTACTTCTCTGTTGACTATACAAAAAAACAAAATAGTGAACGCTATAGAATTGATGATATCGCTTTTCTTGCCTATGGAGACTATAACAAATTTTCTTATCTCTTAGAAATGGAATATAAAGAGTTTTATACCTATACAAATTTTAATACAACGCATACTATTGAAAGGGATACACGATTACATACAGAACGGCTTTATATTGACTATACTGTTAATGAAAATTTTATGCTTCGCGGTGGAAAATATTACTCACCTATAGGTTTTTGGAACTTACTACCAATCAATGTTCTTCGTGATACAACTTCTTACCCTGTAAGTACAAGAATTCTTTTCCCAAAATTTACTACAGGATTGTATGCTTCATATAATCAATACAGTGATAATGAATTGCAGATAGATATTATATTACAGCACAATAACGACATCGATGCAAATTACAACAACTATATAACTGATGAACATTACGGAGCAGGTGTATCATATGCTCACAATGATCTTAAGTTAAAACTCAATATTGGAATGTTTGACAATGTCGTCTCAGATACACTCTCCACACATTTGTATTATGCAGTTGCATCGTTGCAGTACGATACGGAGCACTACAAAATAACAAGTGAATTTGGCACACAAAGGAATAGTAAGGGATTCACGACAAAATATGCAGCATATCTGCAAGGAGGGTATCGCTTTAGTGACAAGCATCTGGGAATTGTCCGCTTAGAGTCATACAGTCAAACAGATACAAATCGCAAAGACAATATAGCCATTGTCGGTTATACATACAGACCGCTTTATCCGGTGGCATTCAAGGCGGAGTATCAGTTCCATTCATTGCATGATGAAAATCAGTTTTTATTTTCATGGTCGGTGTTGTTTTGAAAAAAAGATATCTATTCCTCATCATTTTTATCATTGCAACTGTAAACGCAAAAGAGTATGCCGTAGTGGTACAAAAAGGGTTTGCAAATATCTCTGTTGGAAAAATAAAAGCGATATATCTCAAAAAACTCAAGTACCTTGGTGATACAAAACTGGTGCCCATTAATCTTGGTGCACAAAATTCTGTGCGGAGAAGTTTTGAAAAAAAAGTATTAAAAATCAACCATTCACGCTTAAAATCCTACTGGATTAAGCAACACTATCTTGGACAGAGACCGCCAATAACTCTTAAATCCCAAGCCGCCGTAAATGCTTTTGTGAAAAAAGTTTTTGGGGCAATCGGGTATCTTGAAGCGTCAAAAGCTGATAAAGATTTAAAAATTATTTACAGATGGAGTGACTGATGGCAAAAGTATTATTGTGTGATGATGAATTGATGAACAGAAAAGTCGCTTCCAAAATTCTTAAAAAAGAGGGTTTTGAAGTTATAGAAGCACAAAACGGACAAGAAGCACTCGATATTATACAAACAGAGACAGTCGACTTAGTGCTTTTAGATTTGATGATGCCTGTTATGGATGGCTATACAGCACTTAAAATCATGAAAGAAGATGAAAAGATTTCCCATATTCCGGTGATTATTATCTCGGCACTCTCAGACAGAGAGGCAATAACCAAGGGTTTGAAAATTGGTGCAAATGAGTATATTACAAAGCCATTTGACATTACAGAATTTATTTTGCGTGTAAAAAATGCTGTCAAGATGAGCGAACTGCAAAATAAGAAAAATGAAAAAGAGATTATTCATATTTTGGCAAAAGCGGCAGAGTATCGTGATAATGAAACCTCTATGCATACAATACGTGTTGGGGAAATATCTGCCTATTTGGCAAAAAAAACCGGCTGGAATCAAGAAAAGGTGGAGTTAATGCGTCTTGCTGCACCCATGCACGATATGGGAAAAGTCGGTATCCCAGATAATATCCTGCTAAAACCGGGAAAATTAAATGATGATGAGTTTGAAATAATGAAAACGCATGCACAGATAGGGCATGACATCCTCTCCCAAAAGAGTACACCCCTTTTGGTACTTGCGGCTGAAATTGCTCTGACTCATCACGAAAAATACAACGGAACTGGGTATCCGAAAAAACTACAGGGAGATGCAATCCCCTTAAGTGGAGCGATTGTAGCTGTTGTAGATGTATTTGATGCACTTTTGAGCAAAAGACCCTACAAAGAGCCTTTTAGCATAGAAAAGACTCTTGAAATCATCAAAGAGGGAAGTGGTGTGCATTTTCATCCTGAAATAGTGCACCTGTTTTTAGAAAATCTTGAAGATATTTTACACATAAGAGAATCTTTACTCGATGATTAATTTTTTTAAAAAATCCTTACGCAACAAACTGCTTGTCAGTTTTTTGTTTGTCGGTTTGCTTCCTTTTGCAATCTTGCTTGTATATACCATATTTTTAAGCCAGACAAAAATTGTCAACCAAACGATTAAAGAGCAGTTTTACAGGGCAAATGATGTAAAAGGCTTAATTAAACACCATATTACCAATCTCAAGAAAGAGATTGAATTTATTGCCTCTTTGGATTTAATGGACGATATTATTACAGATGATATTGACAAACGTATTTCTATTCTTTTAAGCAAAAAAGCAACAGATTTCAGTCTTGATTTGTCACTTTTTGTAGTAAACAACAATGGAACTATTATTGCAAGTTCACATAATGAACTTCTTCTAAGCTCTTTTGAAAAATATAAACAACTCACTCAAAACAGTTTTATTGAAGGAGAATATCTTTATATCAGCTCTCAGATTCTCTCATCATTTGACAGAACAAAGAAACTTGGCTATCTGGTCTTGAAGTATAACCTGCAAAATCTCACAAGATATCTTTCTCATCAGGAAAATATACACTCCTATATCATTGACAGCAAAACCGGTATTATTATAGGTGGCACGCAGGCTTTACAAGTAGATTTAAAAAAAGACAAAGAGAGTATTATTACAGACAAACATGTGATTGTGTATGAACGGTTCGACGGTGTCTTAAAAAACAGTTATCTTGTTTATGGAGTAGACAAAGCAGAAGCATTAAAGTTTTTATATGAATTTGTCCGCTTTATGCTGCTCATTTCTCTCTTTATTACAATTTTTGTCGTTGTCATAGCCTTACGATACTCTAAAAGCATTGTATCACCAATTGAAAACCTGACAAAAGCAACACAGAAAATTACTCAAGAGCAAGACTATACTGCATCTTTACCTATTGAATCCGAGGATGAGATAGCAACGCTTACTGCTTCATTTAATGAAATGGTACAAACAACAGCTAACGCACTCAAAAACCTCGAAGAAGAGAACAAACTGCGCCTCAAGCGTTTTATACAGCTTATTGAAGTCTTTAATAAAATTATTCAAACGCAGAGTGAAGATGAGTGTATTGCGGTTTCAATAAAGCTGATTCAACAAATCACCAAGAGGGATGACCTTGTTTTCTCAAAAGTGCATACAGACAACTCTATAGATTTATATGTAACAGATTTTGAACATAACAAGAAAATCTATTTTGGCTCTATCACTTTGGCTCTTGAGAGTTTTTCGGATGAAAATGAAAAGCGTTTTTACAACTCCATCGCAACAATGATAGCATTGCAACTCGACAGAATACGCCTTATCCGCAGAACAATGGCCGCATCACAGGCAAAATCTGCTTTTATCTCAAATATGTCCCATGAACTCCGAACACCGTTGAATGCGATTATAGGTTTTTCCCAGTTTTTAATTGCCTATGAGGAGCTGACAAAAGATCAACAGGAGACAGTAGGAAATATAGAATCTTCAGCACATTATCTCCTTGGAATGATAAACGATATTTTAGATATTGCCAAGATTGAAGCTGGGAAGATGGAAGCACATATTGAGGATGTTGCCCTCAAAAGTGTTGTACAAAGCAGTTATGAGATGCTAAAACCGCTTGCAGATGAGAAAAATTTGGAATTTATCCTTGATATGCAGGAGTATACCCTGCAAACGGTGCGTACCGACCCGAAAATGTTTCAGCAGATTATTACCAATCTTCTCTCCAATGCTATTAAATTTACACAAAAGGGTTTTGTCAAAATAAAACTTTACAATACCAAAGAAAAGGTCTGTGTATATGTACAAGACAGCGGCATAGGGATAGACAAAGATGATTTGGAACAACTCTTCAGTGACTTTACACAGGTTGAAAATGTGATGCAAAAAACACACAAGGGGACAGGACTCGGGCTCTCTTTAAGCAAAAAGATGGCACAGATTCTGGGCGGTGATGTAACCCTTCGCAGTGAGGGAAAAGGCAAAGGGAGTCAGGCAGAATTTTGTTTGAAACTAGAGCCTTAGCGTGGTAAACGCCGATGCCCTCTTTTATGCACATAGTTCTTTTTAAAGCACTTCTGGCAGATACTGTATTTTGAATTGACTGGTAGAGGCGCGCTGCAAAGCTTACATGTCTGTGTGAGTGCAGTCTGTCTGAGTGTCTCTTCTATATATTTGTTTAAAACACCTCTGTAGGCTCTTGCCTTGTTTTCATCGACAAAGTAGTCATTAAAACGATAGCTCAGCCACAGATACAGCGAAATCTCTTTGACCATATCTTCTGCACGCAACAACTCTTCGGAGGTTTGCGCATACGAGCCTGTCAGTTTCGGTGCATGATAATAGACAGGCTCTTTTTTCTCCAAAGCATTGATGTAGCGCTCATAGGCACTGATAATATAGGCAGATTTAAGTGTCAATGGCGCACAGGCAAGATGATACTTTGTCGCAATGTCCAGATCATAACTGTCCACAATGCGTGAAGCTTCGAGCATATCATCTAAGGATGCCGCATAAAAAGGACCGTCAAAAACCATATTTTTTATAAAAAAGCGTAAAATCTCTTCCAAAGAATTCTCTTCCAAAATCGTGCTGACAAGTTTTATATGTTCCAAATTTGCCATCACTTTAAAAGGTACTTTTATCTCTTTTGCCTGCTTGGTAAAATTCTTTTTGACTACATGTAAAGCATCCCCGTGCAAAGCCCCCACATAACCGTTTTCATGCAGACCGTAACGCCCTGCCCGTCCGGCAATTTGGTGCACCTCTGAGGGGAAAAGATTTCGCTGTATGATGCCGTCAAACTTCTCGGCTTTAGAAAACAGAACGGTTTTTATCGGCAGATTCATCCCCATGGCTATCGCATCAGTGGCAACAAGAATCTGAGTTTCTCCCTCACGAAAACGCCTTGCCTCTTCCCGTCTGACTTCGGGAGAGAGGTTGCCATAGACAACACTCACTTCAAAATCTTTTGAAAAATTCTGCTTGAGACGCAGAACATCTTTTCTGCTAAAAGCGATGATTGCCGTTGCCGCTTCTACATCTTTTGGATGTGTCGGTTTTTCCAGAAGTTCCAACGGATTTTTTCTCTCAAACTCCCGTATCTCAAGCTCCTCACCCAGATACTCTGCAAGTGCAATAATCGCATCTTTAACATTGGGTGAACCTGTCATTATCACCTCTTTTGCTGGCGCACCGATGATGGCATTTGCCCATGCCCAGCCGCGGTCACGGTCATCTATCATCTGTACCTCATCTATGACACAGACATCCACATCCACATCATAATTCATCATCTCTATTGTTGAACTGATATGTGTTGCCTCATCATCAAGTATCTGCTCTTCTCCTGTTATGAGTGAGCTCTCTATTCCCTCCGCTTTGAGTGTTTCGTACCCTTCAAGTGCCAAAAGACGCAAAGGTGCAAGATAATACCCTGTGTCTGCCTCTTTGAGTTTTTGCATCGCCTCATAGGTCTTTCCACTGTTTGTAGGTCCGATATGTAAAATAAGCTTTCTTTGCATACTCCTCGCAATCGGAAAAAGATTTTTAAAATCACGGATTGTTCGTGCAAGCAGTGCTTCACGCTGTTTTTTAATCAGTTCATCATGTATGGAGTGCAAAAAGCGTCGTGTTATTTTTCTGTGAATTTTTGGCGTTATACTCAGGGTTTGACCAAGTAGTTCAAAAAGATACTCATAGACTCTCGCATGCAGTTCTTCTTGAGTAAAATGTAAAAGCTGGGCATACTCTTCACACTCTTTTACCAAAGCATCGAGTGTAAGTAAAAATTCATCCTCCTGCTCTTTTTTCACTTCTGCCAAAACAGCATCAAAATTAAACCGTTTTGAGTGCCATATCTCTTCTAAAAGACCTTCGAGTTCTACATGTAACTCCAGTTTGTAAGCAAATCTTTTCTCACTGTAGGGCAACAAAACCTCTTCATTAATACGGATGAGAACCTCTTCATCATGAAGTGCAATGCCCTCGGCATCTATCTTTGACTTAATAATATTTTTTAAAACTCTGTGCGATATAAGCGGATAACTTACTTTGGATTTTGGAGGGGATGCACGTAGAGAATCCAAAATCTCTTTTGTACTCAAATAGGCATGCGGATATTTCAAAGAGTGCAAAAAATTCTCAATACTCTGCTGTTTTTGCGCAACTACTGCAAGCTTATCTTCTCCTATTCTTTGCACTATCTCTTCAAACGGTGCTGTTTCAAGATACTCATAATCATACGGCTTGGTAACAAGTGTCAAAATCTTATGAAAACTCTGCTCATAAAGTTCATACTTGAGTGATGCATTAAATTCAAAACGATCATCCAAATCAAAAAACCCTTCAAGTTCACGCTCAAGTTTCTCTTTTTTCATCTCAAAACGAATATGACGCAGAGATGATTCCATCTTCTCTATCGTTATTTTTTTGCTTCTTACATGTAAATAGGCCTCGCGCAGACGCACTGCCTCTTCTTGAGTAGCGTCAAGCTCTTCTAAAAGTGCATTGATTTTGTCTTCTCTGTCAAAAACCACTTCTTTTTTTGGTCTCTCAGACTTATACACCCGCCCATCACTCTCAAAAAAGTTCAAAATATCCTGACGCATACTACTTTCGGCTTCACTCCAAATCATACGAAGTGTTTTTACCATCAAAGTTTTATCATGGTTTATATCATATATGCCCAGTGTTGCAAAAAGTTCACTGAGTGTTTTACTCTCTACGCGTTCTATCCCCACATCAAAGGGGTCATCGTCAAAATATTTTCTAATTCTTTGGTTAATTTTACTGTTTTTTTTATTTTTTCTTGCCATAAAAAGATTATAACACAAGCTTAACAATACAACTTCAACAAAGTATAAAAGAGCTGGTATATAATGCTCTTATGAATTTTCCAAACGAATGGACGCAAAAAGAGTTTTTGCAAAATAAAAAAAAGTTAGAACAAGAGGGAGTGGAGGTTGTCCTTGTGGACACTATCCTCTCTCCCATAGAAAAAGCAGATACAATTACCTACAACCCTTATGAGCTCAAACAGTACCCGGAGGGAAGTGTCTTTGTTTTTTACTGCGATTCCGGCAAGGCAACACTTGACCGGCTCAAAGAGTACAAAGAAAAATTTCCCAACCACCACTGTATTTCCCTCAAAGGCGGTCGCGGATACTGGAGAAAAAATATGATGCTACTGGATGAGAACAATGCATAAACATATCAACGAATTTATAAAATGCCTCAAAGAAGAGCGCTATTATGATGCCCACGAAGCACTTGAAGAGGCTTGGTTTCCCCGCCGTTTTGAAAAAGACAAAGAGGTAAAACTGCTCAAAGGCTTTATCAATGCCTCTGTAAGTTTTGAGCTTATCAAACGAGGACGCAAAGAGCAGAGCAAAAAAGTCTGGGCGAATTATCTCAAATACAGACCTTTTCTTTTTGAAATAGACTCTCCCTATCAGAACCGTTATTATCAGCTTTCAAGACTTATAG
>Ga0256840_1001886_pt1 | contig 18992 bp, 12 predicted proteins | sample 355202metaG_FD_185969 | JGI IMG/M metagenome (GOLD analysis project Ga0256840, IMG submission 185969) | Hydrothermal vent microbial communities from Mid Atlantic Ridge, Atlantic Ocean - 355-202 | ecosystem: Environmental > Aquatic > Marine > Hydrothermal vents | place: Atlantic Ocean: Mid...
TGTGCTAATGTTACCTGGATCCAATCCTGATTGTGTGGTGGCTTAATAAGTGTCCAGCTCTGGTTACATATGGATGGACTCGTAAAAACCTTTCATCTCTTTCGTTATTGTAAAAATCTAATATTTCCTGCGTACTAAAGTTGTTGGAGAGGTTAGAATTTTCTGCGCCTCGGAGATGAAGTTTTTTGGAGTACCCACTTTCCTGCAAGTTCGTCCTGCCTTTGACCTTTCTGTGAGTTTGTCACATATTGAAATGCAAACCTAAAATCCAAAACCAGTATGTAAAAAAAATAAATCAGGCTATGTCACCAGTAAACGTTCATGGGTGTAAGGTGATGGATGTAGTTTTATGATATCAGTTCATTTGGAAAAATAATAGAAAATTGGTGATTGTTAATGAGGCGGGGCGGATTGGAAGAGACCTCAGTGGAGCGCTGAGGGCATGAGGTGTTATACCCCTGATATTTTTGGGTACAAGGAGAATAGGTATCAGAAGAGGCTTTTATGCCACTCTTTGAGTGCTGCCATAGAGATTTCCAGTCGTTTTTCTCCCCGTAGTTTTTTGGGAACCTTTTCTTGCCAGGCCGGAAAAAGTCCGAAGTTAACATTTGAGGGCTGAAAAGATTTCGGGTCTGTCTGGGTGAGATGGCCGATAAGGGCACCCAATGCAGTCTGGGGTGGGGGTGGAACAACGGTTCTGCCAAGGAGAGATCGGGCTGCGTTCTGTCCGGCGAGCATGCCCATTGCCATAGATTCAACGTAGCCTTCCACTCCGGAGAGCTGACCGGCAAGATAAATTTCGGGAGCATCTTTTAACTGCAGGGTTGCAAGGAGCAGCTCTGGCGCACAGACAAAGGTGTTGCGGTGAATTGAACCGAGTCTTACAAAATCAGCATTCTCCATCCCCGGAATCATCCTGAATATCCGCTCCTGTTCAGGGTAGGTAAGTTTTGTCTGAAAACCCACAAGGTTATATGTACTGCCCTCTCTGTTTTCCATACGCAGCTGTACCGCAGCGTAAGGATCCTGGCCGGTTTTCGGGTCACGGAGTCCCACCGGTTTCATCGGTCCGTAACGAAGGGTGTCCTCCCCTCTTGCACGCATCACCTCTATCGGCAGGCATCCTTCAAAATATTTTTCTTCCTCAAACTCTTTGAGTGGTACTGTGCCGCCCTTACCAAGGGCATCGATAAAAGCCAGATACTGCTCTTTGGTAAAAGGGCAGTTCAGATAATCACCCGGCCCATCCTGCCAGCGGGATTTGGAATAGATGATATCCATGTTGAGAGATTCGTATGAGACAATGGGGGCAATGGCATCATAGAAGGCGAGGCGTTCACGCCCGGTCAGTTGCGCCAGAGCTTCTGCCATATCAGATGAGGTGAGAGGGCCGGTGGCAAGGATGGTTGGTATTTCCGTGTTCCGAGGCAGTTCAACCTGTTCTTCATGGATGATCTCTATCAGGGGGTGGGCTGAAATGATATCGGTAACCCTAGCTGCAAAATCGTCTCGGTTTACGGCTAGTGCCTGCCCGGCAGGAACTGCTGTTTCGTCTGCAATACGGATGAGAAGAGAGCCGGAGAGGCGCATCTCTTCTTTGAGCAGCCCAACTGCAGAGGTGGCGGCATTGGAACGGAGGGAGTTACTGCAGACCAGCTCTGCCAGATCTTTCGAGCTGTGGGCAGGGCTGAATTTTGTGGGTTTCATTTCAAAAAGCACAACCGCGCATCCCAGTTGTGCGGCCTGCCATGCCGCTTCACAGCCTGCAATGCCACCGCCGATGATTCGTATCTGTTTCGTTGTCATTGTGTTATGGTTTTTCAATGGTCACATGAAGTTTACGTCGTCCCCATTGGAGAGCATCAGCGTGGGAATCGAAATAGAGGTCGATGCGATTGGGACCTTTTATGGCACCTCCCCGGTCCTGGACCACTCCCCAGCCATAGCCGGGAATGTACATTCTGGTCCCAAATGGATAGTATCTGGTGTCGGCAGCAATGGTACCGTCTTCGGGGAGGAAATACCAGGGAAAGAAAATGATTCGGGTTGGGATCATCCATGGTCTCTCCAGGCTGTCCATGGAGAAAAAGCCCTCTTCTGGTTCAGCAGGATATGATCCATCGGCGGTCTGTCCGGTGTAGTCTCTGCCCTTTCCTCTACCTGCACTTACATAACGATTCCAGAAATCAAGTTTCAAATAGGCCCAGGAGCCGCGCTCCCAAGAGCAGCATTTGGAGCAACCACAATAGGCGGTGGTCTCCATAAGGCGACTCACTGGTTTTTTGGCACAACCACTGCTGCCGAGAAGGGTAAGGATAGACAGAATACATGTGAGTACTGCCAGCCGTTTCCCGGGACTCAGGAACGATGGAACCATTTTTTTATTTCTCCTGCTGAGAATTGTTTCAGAACCGGTCTGCCGTGGGGGCAGTGGGAAAACAGATCTGCCCGGAGCATGTTTTTAAGAAGAGCTTCCATTTCTCTTTCCGAAAGCGGGTCTCCAGCCTTTACCGCCGCTTTACAGGCCATGGATGCCAGGATGTCATCCAGCAGCGAACCTTTATGTTGTTCACTGAGACTGCTTCCAAATTGCCCCAGGATGTCGAGAAAGAGTTCAGATGGTGTTATATGGCTTCCCAGGGCAGGCACAGCAGAGATAACGTAAGAGTTGCCACCGAACTCCCGTATGCTGAACCCCATTTTGTCGATCTCATCTCCGTACTGCACGACTTTTCTTACGTCGGCTCCTGAAAGATCTACAGTTTCGGGAAAGAGCAGCGTTTGCCGGGTGATGGTCCCCTTGAGAAACTGTTTTCTGAGTTTCTCAAAGAGCAGCCGTTCATGGGCTGCATGTTGATCAATGATCACCAGCCCTTCACTGGATTGGCAGAAAATATAAAGATTGTCGTACTGCCCGATGATTGTAAGTCCATGGCCTCTCAATTCTGTTTCAGAAAGAATTGTTCCCGGCTCGGGGGAGGGGGAAACGCATTTCTTCTGTGATGGGGAGGAATAGCGATCCGTTAAAGAACTGGCCGGGGATGGCTCACTGGTGACCGGGGCTAAAGGGACAGTCTGGTAGGGATCTTTTTTGACGGGAGTTTGCGGAATGGATGTTTCCACAGGGGGAGCATGAAGGGGAGTCGTCAGATGTACTGTTTCACCGATAAAAGAGTGTTTAAGGCCCTGTTGATAATCTTTGATTCCTCCTTGTATGGCGGCCACAATGAGTTGGTGGATGTCCTGACTGCGTCGGAAACGGACCTCCTGCTTGGTGGGATGTACATTGACATCAACATCGGTTGCGTCGAGATGGATGTGCAGAAGACCAGCCGGGTTATGCCCCTTCATCAGAAAACCACGCAATCCTTCTGCCACACCATGGGTGAGTATCCTGTCTTTCACGGAACGGCCATTGACCAGTGTTTTAATGCGTGTGGAGCCGCGAAGATGTTTATCCGGTGGTACCAGAAGACCGGTTATGCGGGGAAGTTGGCTTCCAGGTTGGGGATGGTTTATGGTGATAAAACTGCCGTCGTAGTTCAGGATTGTGGCCAGACGACGGGCAAGGTCGTGGCTTGAGTCCAGATGGACAGTTTCCCTGTTGTCCACGCGAAGACTGAATCCGACAGCAGGAGCTGCTAGGGCATAGTTCTTAACCACCTCATCAATGTGGCTCAGTTCTGTTCGCCTGGTGCGGAGGAACTTGCGGCGTGCCGGGGTGTTCCCAAAGAGATTTTTTATTTCAATGACAGTTCCACGGCCACATCCTGTTTCATGAATTTTATGAAGCTTCCCATAGTGTAAAACTGCAGTGGTTCCAAGGGATGCTGTCTGTTGCCGTGAAGTGATACTCATCTTTGAGACCGAGGCGATGGAGGGGATGGCTTCACCACGAAATCCAAGGGAACTGATTGCCTCGAGATCACTGTCGTGGATGATTTTAGATGTGCCATGGCGTTCCAGGCAGAGAAGGACATCATCTTCATCCATGCCTTCCCCATTATCAATGACCCGGATCAGCCGGGTTCCACCACCTTCTATTTCAACTTCAATTCTGGAGGCACCAGCATCAAGGCTGTTTTCGATAAGTTCTTTTACAACAGATGCTGGACGTTCAACCACTTCACCTGCGGCAATGCGGTTGGCCAGTTGTTCTGGGAGGACACGAATCTTGGACATTAAAAAATATCGGTTTCTGCCCCGCTTTTAACGGGTTTCACGAAGAATCCAGTTTACCCTGGTTGGGGCTTCATGGTAAGTTGTACTATTAAATGTTGTTCAGCAGCAGTTGCTTCAAGTTTTTTATATACCAGTTTTTTAACGTTTACCTTAGTTTTTTACGACATCACCCGATTTTTAACTTTTTTACGCTTTTATCATGAATGATCCCCTGAAAAAAAATCTGGTGCCCATCGAACATCTTCAGGATATATGTGGTGTTCAACTGCCAGCTCGCCTGAACTTTGTACAGTTGGTGGTCACTGGCCCACCAGGTGCCGGAAAAACCTATTATATTAATCATGTTCATGGCTGGCCCAATGAGGGGTATGTGGATTTGACCCGTAAGGGTTGGTGGAAGGATCAGACCCTGACCTATCGTCCCCGGGAGGTGCATCTGGGCTTTCCCTTCAAAGGGTTTACTGAGGCCCTGACAGTGTTTGATAAAGAGTGGCTTGAGGCTGAGGAACCGTTGTACCTGGAACTGGATCGTATCCAGATACCACCCCCCAAAAAGTATTTTTTCCAGACAAACTGGCGTACCCACTACATATTCGAATTCCTCCTCCCTGACCCGGAGACCATTTTTAAAAGGCGAATGGATCGCCACAAGGAGGGCTACTTTCCTGTGGACGAAAATCTCAGTCTGGAGATGGTGGTCAGGCAACTCGATATCTACCGTGAAGTTGCCCTTTATATGCACATGGCGCAGATGCAGGTTTACGTGCGCGAGGGCTTGAGTCGCCCTCCCATGCGTATTGCTGCTAAAGATGATGTCAATGTGCCTCGCTGGGCCAGAGGAGAGCCCGAGAGGCATTATAACCTCAGGACTTTCTCGGGCTGGAAATCTTTTATTCTGCGTAAGGACTGCACCATAGAGTGGTTCACGGTGACGGATCATCCGCAGGATCTGAATAAAGAGTGCCGCATTCCCCATGATGGAAAGACTTTTGAGATGATAATCGGAGATCAGAGACTTGTGTTTCACCCTGAGATTCCCATTGGTGTAAAGAAAAAGAATATTCGGAAAAACTGGCTCATCTCTCCTGCAAAGGCCTGTATAGCTGATACCATTCATGGGTTTGCGAGAATAAAGGTTGGCGAAAGGGTTCTTATCGGTAGAGATAACAAGCAGTTTGATGAGATATTTCATTTCAGCAAATCGGTGTCCAGGAGGCAGCTCACCATCACCAATATCAGAGGTGATCTGCTGATCTCTCCCATCGACTGTAGGACGCCGGTGCAGATTGTTCGCAGCGGGGATCAGGATATCAGGGAGCGTATCGGAACAAACCGTTACAAGTCAATACTCGGAATCAGGGGGATTTACGGAGGTAGTATCGCCATGTTGCCAACTGATGAGGCCCTCGGTACCATAAAAGAAGTCAACGAGATCCTGGCCAAAGAGGTGTATCGAGAAAAGACTGGCACCGGAATGCCTGGTGCCCTGCTGGAGTTGCCGGACGAATTACGACTTCTCATTGTTGGAGATCTTCATGCGCAGGTAGATAATTTTCTCAAGATTATGAATGAAAACTGCCTGCTGGCCCACCTTGCTTCCAATAATGCCTGCCTTGTTATTCTCGGTGATGCAGTTCATTCAGAGATTTCAAAAGAGATGTCGAAGATGGAAAGCTCCATTTTGCTGATGGATTTGATTTTTAAGATGAAATGCCATTTTCCGGAAAACTTTTTTTATCTCCTTGGGAATCATGATACCTTTGACGATAGTTTGTGTAAAACAGGGATCTGTCAGGGGGTACTGATGCGTAAGAGGCTGCAGGAGTTGCGGGGAGATGCTTATGTTGAAGAGATGCAGAGGTTTTATGATCTTCTTCCTTTGGTGATGAAAACGGATTCTTGTGTCGCCTGTCATGCTGCACCTCCACGTAAGTCAATCAGTCGTAAAAAGATTATCAATTTGCGAGAGTATCCAAAAATCCAGAATGAGATTCTGACAAATCGTCTCAAACGGTCCCATTATCTATCGGGGTATGATAAAAGGGATGTAAGACAGTTTCGCAAAAGTCTTGGTCTTCCCAAGCGCTCTCCCTTTGTGGTGGGGCACACTCCCCTTGATCCTTTTAACAGTATCTGGAAAAATGCTGGTAATATTAAGGGGCATCATATTATATATAGTGGCCGCGAAGACGGGCCGAGTCTGTTTATCCAGATCCGGAAAAAAATGATCCCCCTGACATATCCAGCGGAGCCGCTAACAAAGATAATTAACAAAATGAAAAGGTGAGTGGCCATGCAGGCACCGGCAAAAAGAGACGAAGTTGCCCGGAACACAGGAAAACCTCCGGGTAATTCTCTAAGTACGGCAGAGAAGGTAGCTGGATGGTATCCCTTTATATATGGAGAAAAAAGTATGGTAGCAATGTCAACAAACCCTCTGGCCGGTTTATTGAGGAAATCACCCTTTAAGCCGATTCAGCAACACATGCGCACCGTCTATACTTGCGTTGAGCTTCTTCCGTCTTTGTTTGATGCCCTGCATGAAAGAGATCTGGAAAAAGTGCAGCAGGTGTCTTCTCAGATTGCGACCCTTGAAAGCGAATCAGACCTGATAAAATCTCATTATCGTCACAATATGCCCAAGACGCTACTGCTTCCGGTTGATCGTAAAGACTTGCTCAGTCTGATCCATGAGCAGGATGCACTTGCTGACAGTGTTGAGAAAATAAGTCAGATTCTGACCATGCGTGATATGGTCATTCCTGTGGCCATTAAAACAGGGCTTGATGATCTGCTGCGGGGGACTGTTGAGATCAGCCATCAGGCTCTCACCATGATTGAGGAACTCGATGAGCTGGTTCATGTCGGGTTCAGTGGAAAGGAGCATGATAAGGTCACTCGGATGATAACGGGAGTACGAAAGAGTGAGCATAATATTGATAAGGTACTGCGTACCGTCAATCGGACTCTTTTTGGTGTTGAGCAGGAGCTTGATCCCATCTCTGTAATATTTTGGTATAAAATAATTGAAGAAATAGGGGATATTTCAGATCACGCTGAAAATATGGCAGATCGCCTGCTGTTGTTTCTGTCCAAATAGGAGCTGGGGCTCCGGTACCATATGGTTTGAAACGAAATTTTAAATTGAGTAAATGGGGAAGAGAGAAAAATATGGAAGTTATTGCTGCATATGGAACAATCTTGATTGTACTTGCTGTGATTTTCGGTCTGTATATGACCTGGGGGGTCGGGGCGAACGATCTGGCAAATGCCATGGGAACGTCTGTGGGAGCTGGTGCTGTGACAGTGAAGCAGGCCATTGGTATTGCAATTGTTTTTGAGTTTGCCGGGGCTGTTCTGGCAGGAGGAAATGTTACAAAGACCATTCGTAAGGGCATCATTGACCCCACGGCGATTACGTCTTCCCCGGAGATCCTGGTTTACGGGATGCTGGCAGCCCTTTTAGCTGCTGCAGTCTGGTTAATGATAGCTTCCAGCAGGGGGTGGCCGGTCTCAACCACGCACTCCATTGTCGGAGCTTTGATCGGTTTTGCAGTGGTTGGTATTGGCCCGGATGCTGTGAACTGGGGCAAAGTTGGTAAAATTGTGGCAAGCTGGGTGATCTCCCCGCTTATAGGTGGAACCATAGCTTTTCTTCTGGTGATGTCCACCAGAAAGCTGATTTTCAACACCGACAATCCACTGAAGAATGCCAAAAAATATGCCCCTTTTTATATCTTTCTGGTAGGGTTTGTCATCTCCCTTGTAACCCTGTTCAAGGGTCTAAAGCATCTTAACGTAGAGCTCACAGCGGTCCAGAGTTTTGGCCTAGCTATCCTTATTGGCCTGTTAACCAGTGCCGTTGGAATATTTTTTATTCGCAAGGTAAAGGAGGACCCGGAGGCAGATAAGGATTTTCACTTTGCCAGTGTGGAAAAGGTGTTTACTCCCATGATGCTGTTTACTGCCTGTTCCATGGCTTTCGCTCATGGGTCCAATGATGTCGCAAATGGGATCGGACCCCTTGCAGCTGTTATCAGTATTGTGACATCCGGTGGTGAGGTGATGCAGTCTTCCGAGATGCCTGTCTGGATTCTGGTTGTTGGTGGAACGGGAATTGTTCTTGGTCTTGTCACCCTGGGTTATAAAGTTATGCTGACCGTTGGTACTAAAATAACAGAGCTTACCCCGTCTCGTGGCTTTTGCGCGGAACTGGCTGCTGCTTCTACCGTGGTGCTGGCCTCTCGGACCGGGCTTCCGGTCTCTACAACTCATATTCTGGTGGGATCGGTGCTCGGCGTGGGCCTTGCCAGGGGGATCGGTGCACTGGATCTCAGAGTTGTTTTGAATATTATTATATCCTGGATTGTTACCCTACCAGCAGGTGCTGTGATGGCCATGGTTTTCTTTTTCTTCTTAAAGGGTGTTTTTGGGTGAGTTACTTACATTCCTCATACTCCACACAAATGGAGTGTGGGGCTGCATTTGTACAGTCTTCCTTGTGTGAAACTCCTTTTTTTCTGTGTTTTCTTTGACCCCTGATGGCCCAAGCAAAAAAAAAGACAACTCATTCTCCGTTAAAGAAAAAGCGGGTATATAAAAAACCGTATAATGAAAAACATATTATAGGTTTTCTTTTTGCCATAGGACTCAGTTTAAGTATCTTCATCGGCGGTCTGCTTCTCATCCTTTCCATGCTGAAGATTCCTGATATCAGGAACATTGCAGAATATCAGCCATCCCAGGCTTCGGAAATCCTTGATCGCAGTGGTCAGGTCATAGAACGGATATTTATTGAGAACAGGACTGTGGTTTCCCTCTCTGAAATGCCCTCATATCTCCCAAGGGCTTTTGTCGCCGCAGAAGATGGACGTTTTTATGAACATCCTGGGCTTGATTTCTGGTCAGTTTTCCGTGCAGCTGTAAATAATGTAAAGAGCGGAAGGCGCGCCCAGGGTGGTTCAACCATTACTCAACAGGTGGCTAGGTCTCTGCTGCTTACTCCTGAAAAGACATTCCTGCGTAAATTCAAAGAAGCCATTCTTGCTTGGAGAATTGACACCCTGCTCAGCAAGGACGAGGTACTGCATATCTACCTCAACCAGATCTATCTCGGGAGTGGAACCTATGGGGTTGAGGCTGCATCACAGGTATATTTTGGAAAATCATGTCGGAATCTAAGCCTGGGGGAAGCCGCAATTCTGGCCGGTCTCCCCCAGGCACCCAGCCGCTACTCTCCTCATAAAAACCTTAAAGCTGCCTTGAAGAGGCAACGCTATGTGCTGAATCGTATGGCTGCTGACGGCTATGTCACTAGGGGGGCGGCTGTAGATGCTTTTTCCAAGCCGGTCAGATTGCAACGAAATATTCGGCAGCAGAGAGGGGAAAATGGCTATTTTCTCCAATTGGTGAAAAAACAGGCTGAAAAGATACTGGGGCAGCCCTTGTCACGGGCAGGGGTCCGAGTACGAACAACCATGGACTCGCGACAGCAGCATCTAGCGGTTATGGCCCTCAGAAATGGTCTGACTAAATCCTTTCCCGGAAATAAAAGCGTCCAGGGTGCCATACTTTCTGTTGATGCTTGTAACGGTAAGGTGCGGGCCCTGGTCGGGGGGCGGGATTTTAACAACAGTGCATTTGATCGTGCTACCCAGGCTAGACGTTCTGCTGGTTCGCTCTTTAAGCCTCTCCTCTATGCCACGGCCTTTGCAAATGGTTTCACACCTGCCACTACCCTGATTGATGCACCATTTTCCATACGGGGACAAGATGGGAAAATGTGGAATCCTAAAAACTTCTCAGGGAAACATTATGGGGAAACTGCCTTGGGAACAGCCCTGATTCATTCCAGAAATATCATTGCCATTAAGCTATTACAGAAAATTGGCCTGAAAAAGGTTCGTGGATACGCTGAGGTGTGCGGTATCAGGTCTCCAGTCACGGCAGATCTTTCCTTGGCACTAGGGGCAACGGGGGTCTCCTTGCTTGAAATAACGGCAGCATATTCTCCATTTGTTTGTGGTGGTAATTATATTTCTCCAACCCTGATAAGTGCTATAGATTCAAATGGCGGTAAGAGAATTTTTCGGGCCGTGCCTATTGGTAAAAAGGTTCTGAAGAGAAGCGTTGCCAATGAAATGAAAGTGCTCCTTGGCGATATTATTCGACAGGGTACTGGCAGAAGAGCTTCCGGCCTTTCTGTCACATCAGGAGGGAAAACAGGGACTACCAATGACAACAGAGATGCATGGTTTGTTGGTTTTGCCGGTAATACCCTTGGTGGTGTCTGGCTGGGTTATGATAACAACAGGGGCCTTGGTAAAGGGAAAAGCGGAGGAGTTGTTGCGGCACCGATCTGGCGAGAGTTCATGGAAGGAACAGTGAAGCGGTAACGATCTTATGAAATATCAAAAAATCATAGCCACCTGCTTTTGTGGTGATGCAGCAGCAAAACTTAAACTGGCGGAGGGTCTTGCGGAAAGCTATGGAAAGGATCTGGAGCAGAATGACTCTATCAAGGATGGATTGGCAAAAGCAAGGATACTTGTGTCCACACTTGATGCTCAGATGGCTGACATGGATATGGGGAGAATCTGCAGTGGATGTGCAGCAAGGGTGGATGGTGGATGCTGCAGTACCTATATGGGGAACGAAAACAATGATGCCTTGCTGCTGCTGATGAATCATCTCGCAGGGGTGGAGGTGAGTCTGGTCTGCGATAACGGAGTGGAGTGTAGTTTTCTCGGTAAGAAGGGTTGTATCCTGCTTTTAAAGCCTATCTTCTGTCTGAACTACCTCTGTAAACAAATCCGCGCCAGAGCATCGGCTGAAGAAATAATATTACTGGAGCAGAAAAGTGGTGCCTTGCTTACGGCACAGTATCAACTTGAACAATTGCTGATTGGGTTTTTGCAGCGTTGACTGGAAAATAAATGTTATTCTCTCTTCCGGCCAGTTTCACCTGGCCGGAAGAGGTGGAAAATCTTATTCGTAAGCTCCAACCCCGAGTGCTTTCTGGAGCGCTTCCACCTCTCCGTAGTCGAGGGGATCAGTCCAGCCAACAATTTTTGCCTTGGACGCGGCGGGATCATCCTGTTTGATCTGTTTCAGTGCAGCAACCACTTCCTGGGCCAGGGCATCAGATGTTGCTGTGGTTTTTGCGAGTGGCCATTCGGGATAAAGGGTCGTTGAGTACACAAATGGAAAGGAGGAGCTCTGTTTGTTGATGACTTTAAAATCTTCCATGGCTATGGCTCCACTTGCAACCATGCGTTCAAGGGTGTCTGTTCGTACTGTCCCTGCTTCCACAGCCTCATTCTGAACGGCAAAAACGACGTTGTCATGTTTCCCGCCAAACTCCACCTTTGCAAAATCTTTGTTCGGGTCTATCCCGGCATCTTTCAGAGTCTTGTAAGCCATCTGCCAGCCGCCAAAGGATGATTTCTTAACAGCCATGAATGTCTTACCTTTCAGATCCTCAAGGGAATTTATGTTGTCATTATAGGATGTTGTGAATATGACTCCGCCAAATGATTTTAATGCCTGACCTTGACGGGAGTTAATCATGGTGGCGATGGCGCTTGCGCCATATTTTACCTTTGCGGTAACAAACATTGAAGAGTTGATGAGAAAAAAATCGACGTCATTGGCTTTAATGGCAGGGTTTACTTTGTCAAAATCCAGGGGGACAATTTCAACTGTTTTACCAAGTTTGGAAGATAAATACTCCCCGGTGGCAGACCATTTTTTTAGAACCTTTGCCGGGCCGTTTTTGGCAAGGATTCCAATTTTAATGGTATCAGAAGCCTGTGCTGAGACAGCACAGAGAAAGATGAAAATCATTAAAAGAACAAAAAAGCGCTGTTTCATGGAGACCTCCTGAAGGAAATTGCAACGGTGCTGCGCAGTTTATGAACAACCTCTACTGTGAAAATTCTTTCAAAAAGGAGGGCGGAAGTCAAGACCTTTATTTTTGAAAAAAGTATAAAAAAATCCCTGCAGAAGTTGTTCTGCAGGGATTTAAGAAGTAATTACCGGGTATTAAGGGTCCTGAAGTTTAGAGTTTCGCATAATAATCCATCGTCATGATGGTGGCGGATGATTTTCCGCTAAAGTGTTCTCTGACATAAAACCAACCATAACGGCTTTCCATCGTATTTTTATCTTTTGGCGGTGGCTTTTACTCAACTGGTGGTCTGAATATTCGATACTTTGGGTTCCACCATGTCCTGATCCGAACATTGCTTAAAATCATTTGCAGGCCGAGATGAGGTGGTATAGATAAAGTGGATACAAAAATAAGAGTGGTTAGACTGCTCTTTGGAAGTGTTCATATGAAGAAAAAGCAAACGCAAAAATTACACAGATGAATTTAAAGAAGAAACTGTAAAACTTGTTACAGAGTAGCATTGCAAAATAACAGAGGCGGCAAGAAGTTTTTGTGTCCACCATAGCCTGCTCAGAAGATGGATTGACCTGAGAGCTTTTTCGGAACACTCAAATTAGAGTTGGTATTTTGGGAAAAATACGAAACACGCACGCAAGCATCATCGAGTATATTGAAATGTTTTACAACAGCCCAAGACGTCATTCTTATCTGGGATATTAAACCCCTATGGAATTCGAGGTAGTCTTGGTTTTACAAAAAGTCGCTTAATAAATGTCCACTTTTACTTGACCAGATCAAGGTGCATGGGATGTTTTATGGACGGTCTTGACCGCTTCAGTCATCTTTTTGTTTTCTTAAACATGCTTGGATTCCCCTGTGGATTGTCCAAGCATAATAGCCACTTCAAGATAGCTTCATCGTTTTCATCTTTATTCGACCACACCAGTATTGAGGGGGCTCTGAGGCAGGACAATTGATAAAACGCCCTTAGTTTGTTTCAAATTCCAGCCATTAATGGATATTTGTAACCGTTCAGCCTACTAGTAAGAAACATAAAAATGCGCGAAAATTTTTTCTCTAAATCGAGGTGCAAGGAAAACTTTTCACAGTAACGAAGGCATAGAGGGAGTCGGCCATTTATGGATGACACTAGAAAGGTTGCATGGTCCAGATACCACAGGGACATGTATCTGCACAAAACCCACAGGCAATACATTTCTTATCATCAGAGACATACTCGTATGATGCACCCAGGCCAGTTTCGTATCCATTACGGTGCGAAATCTCAAGTTCACGTCGGGTAATGGCACCTTCGGGGCAGATGGTTTCGCAAAGGTGACAGTCACGACATGATGCACAGGAGAGGCAGCGGTCTGCTGAATTTTCCTGAGAATGTTCATGTTCCGTTTCCGGAGTGTAGTGAGTGATGGTGAGTGCCTGCTGAGTAATAACTTTTTTAGTAAAAGGCTGCCACTTCTCATTTTTAAACTGAGAAACGATGTATTCCGCTGCGGTCTTACCGGCACCAAGGGCGTTGGTGGCAAGGCCGGGTTTTTCAACATCACCAATGGCTAGAACCTTGGGGTCTGTGGTGAGGTGGGCATCATCAGTTTTCATCCACGCAGCACCGCCGACAGTGAGAGTCTCCACAGAATCAGGCAGGAACTGTAATTTGGGGACATCACCAATAGAGATAATAACGGTCTGAGCGGGTATTACTTCGCCGGTATCCATAACAAGACCTTCAGAAGTTACCTCTTTGGTCATCACTGGCCAACGGAACTCGGCACCCAGGGCCTCAGCTGCTTCTTTCTCCTTACCAAAAGCAAGGGGCTTCTGGATGTCAACCAGTGTTACTTTTTCGGCGCCTAGACGGTAGGCTTCACACGCAACATCACAGCCAACATTTCCAGCGCCGATGATAACAACCTCTTTGCCGACCTTTTCAGGATTATCGCTTTTGGCTTTTTTGAGAAAATCAAGGGCAGGAATAACTGATTCATGACCGGGGAAGGGGATTTTACGGGGCTCATGGGTTCCCACAGCCACAATCACGTAGTCAAAATCTTCTTTTAGCTTTTCAAAAGTTTCTTTGTCCATATCCACCCCAAGGTTAATGTGGATATGAGGAGTTTCCAGAAATCGTTTAATTTCTTGGTCCCAGATGGCCTGAGAAAGACGTTCCCAGGGGATTACCTGGGCGAGTTTTCCGCCAATAAAGGTGTCCTTCTCAAAAATGTGGGCTTCAACACCGGAGTGGGCCAGTTGCCATGCGGCATTCATTCCAGCGGGGCCACCTCCGATAATTGCAACTTTTTTTCCAAGTGACGGGGCAACTTCAGGTGATTTGGCACCAGCGACGGCGCGTCCAAGAACTTGTACTTCAATAGAATCATCTACCTCTTGGCGGGAACAGTTTTCCATACAGAGGTTAGGACAGACAGAACCGCAGATAGAGGCCGGAAGTGGGCTGTAACGGAGCAACATCTCGTAGGCTTCATCAATCTGCCCTTCACGAATGAGACGTAAGCGGTCAACTGTGGGGATATGAACCGGGCAGTAGTAGGTGCATGGAGCTGCAGATTCGCGGTTGGCCCAGAAGGGTTTTTTTCGTCTCAGATTATCCGTTGGAATAACCCCGATGGGGCTGCGATCAAGGCCAGGAGCCAGATCCCGCAGAGGATCTCCGCCACCAAAGGCCTGGTTCCAGTGTTTGTTCCGAAATTCTGCCATGGTCATGGGACCGGAGAACATCAGAGCTCTTTCCTGTGGAGATACCGCGTTTAATACCTGCCATTCTTCACGGACAAGAAGTGTGGATTGTAATTCTTCACGTTTGATGTTAGTTAGGTAGGCAGGCATATTAGCTTCAAGCCAATGCCACTGCTCGTCGGTTGGAGCGGCTAATCTGGCATTGTTTTTAGAATAGGACCCATCAGTCTTGCCACGATAAAAGATGGTGCCGCCAACCATACCCACACAGGGACGATAGCCAAGGACGTTGTCAGAGTTTTTGGCATTAATTCCGCAGATAACAGCGACACCACCGCAGTTGAATTCTGCAAAGGAATCGCCGGTGGAACCAAGAACCCAGAGTTCAGGCTTTTCATAATCCGGGTTCCATTTAGTCATTGTCAGGCCACGGGCACCGATGGAGCCTGCAATAAAGACCTTTCCGTTGGCCATGGCATTGCAGACACCGTTAGTGGCATCACCAAGTACGGTGATCTCCGCACCAATGTTTAGATATCCGACATCGTCACTGGCTGCACCTTTACAGGTAATTCTGGTTCCAGGCATTCCCATGCAGCCAAGCCTTTGTCCGGTTGGACCTTTAACCTCTATGGTCAAACCATCAGTATGCTGTAGTCGAATACCAATGTTATGTTGCCCCATGGATTCGATTTGGATGGCATTGCTGGTTTCGGCAGCTGCCTGGACCATGGATTCAAATTCCATGGAATTGATTCTGCGGCCATTCTTATCCAGGCCTTTTACAACAGTCGCACTCACAGAAAACTCCTTATGAAAGAAAGTCTTAGTTATTGAAAACTAAAATATAAAGCTCGAAATTGTCAGTGACAAATTCTTCAAATCAGATGCTGATAACCCGTAACAGGGGGAACAGACCAGAAAAAAAATGTCACTAACAAACATATTTAATATTTAACCTGTCTGCGGCATCTTTGTCAGCGATACCAAGTGCATCAGACATACCAACCGGCAGGGATTGAGATCGGCCCAGCGGTGCCATAATCTTTTTCATCTCGGTATGAATAGACATAAATACCTCTCCCACACGCTCGGCAACCAGGTCAGGATCAAGACGACGATACAATTTTGGATTTTGGCTGGTAATTCCCTTGGGGCAAATACCGACGTTACAGACGTTGCAGCGGTTTTTCTCGTTACCGAGACAACCTGCAACTGACTGCATTACGTATTTTCCGATGTGAACACCGGAAGCACCAAGCATGATGAGTGCCAGACCATTCTGGGTTACATTACCATTTTTGCCAACACCCCCTGCAGCATAGATGGGGATCTCGTTCTGTTTACCCTGGGCAACCAGATCGAGGTAGCACTCGCGGACATTGGAGGCGATAGGGTGTCCGGTTGCATCCATGGAGACGTTGTACGCAGCTCCTGTTCCACCATCAATGCCGTCAATCAGCAATCCACCTGCGTATGGATTACGCACCAGATTATTGAGCACGGATTTGGCACTGGTGGACGCCGATATTTTGGGGTAGATCGGTACCTTGTGGCTAAATGCAGTTGACAGAGTCTGGATCATCTTCATCACCGACTCCTCAATGGAGTAGAGGGTCTGATGAACAGGAGGCGAGGGAAGATCAACACCCTCTGGAACACCGCGTAGACGGGCTATGAGTTTGGATACTTTGAACCACATCAACAGTCCGCCATCACCTGGTTTTGCCCCCTGTCCATATTTGATTTCAATGGCCGCAGGGTCACACTGCATATCAGGGATGGCACGGATGATCTCATCCCAGCCAAAATAACCGGATGCGATCTGCAGTACGATATATTTCAGGTAAGGGCTTTTCAGAACCCATGGCGGGCACCCACCTTCACCGGTACACATGACAACGGGGATGCCGAGTACTTCATTGCAATAGGCAACGCCCTGCAACAGGCCGAGCCACATATTTGGAGACAATGCTCCAAAGGACATGGAACCGATAACAAAAGGGAAAATTTCCCGTGTCGGCGGAATCCAGCCACCCTCATGGGTACGTTTCAGAAATTCGGCAGGATCAAGGGTTCGCCCAAGGGTAGTGGTAACGTTGAATTCATGACGACCGGCATCGAGTGCCGGGTCGGTGAGCATGGAAATTCGGTTGAACATGATCCGGTCAAGAAGGGTAGGGCCCACCTTGTTTCGTCGACCACCACGTTTGTTCGGCTCGCCCTTCTGATTGTTGAAAAAGAGTGTTCGGTGCTCATTGGTATTGGGAACGGGCTGGATTGCCTCGTTGGGGCAGACCATAGAACACATGGAACAGCCGATACAGGCATTTGCCATATTCTTTTTCTGACGAATACCGACAAAGGTTCGGTATTCGTTGCCACGTTTCTTTTTGAGAACGTCCAGTTTTGGGATTCTCTGGCGTCTGTAGGCGAGGTAGATAGCCTCTTTGGGGCAGACTGAAGTGCAGTGTCCACAGAGGGTACATCTATCTTCGCGATGTTGAATTATCCAGGGCAGGTCAGTATAACTTAAGCTGCCTGGTCCAACGGATAAGGATCGTGCTGAGACCATATTGTCAGTTCCTTTCGTTCTGGTGGTACGATGATTGTGTGTTCACGCATGGGTTGGAAATCAAGTGATGGGTCACGGTCAGGAACCATGGCATCAACTCCGCACATCTCTGAAGCAATGGCCCAGGAGCCTGGTCTGCCACCCACGGTAGCAGGGCGCAGTTTTTTCTGATCCATGACCAGCATACAGGTTTCATCGGGCAGAGTGCCAATGACCGCATTGGGTCCATCTATAATCAGACGGCGACAGCTGTCTCGCAGTCCAGTGAGAAATTTTGACTGCGGATGGTTTGCAAGCTCATCTCCTCGTAGTGGGGTGATAATATGCTTGTAAGCCTGAAGTGGCAGCTTGAGATGTTTCAGGGTGTAGTGAAGAATGTGGGTAAATGTCTCCGAATCACTCTGGTATCCGGTGTATCCCGGGAAGTGTTTGCCGAGAAGCCAGTCACGGATGGGAACAAATGCAGTGTTCTCACCGTTGGTCATGGTGGCAATTCCCTGAATAAAGAACGGGTGACAGGCGTACAGATTGATACCATAATTAGTGTTCTGTCTTCCCTGAGCCATACAGACTCTGGATTTAATCCGGTTGTCAGAGAGATTGAGGGCGTCACCAATCTCAAGGGGCCAGCCCACTTCTTTAATGGTGGCAACATCCGGCCAGAATGAAAAGCAGGTCAGGTCATTGCCATGATCTTCACCATTCTTGCGCAGTGCCAGGCGGGTGAGCATCAGTTCGGTCTCGATTTCCTCTTGTGACTTTGCAGACAGTTCTACAGGCATCTTGTAAGCACGGAGGAAATAGCGATACCGGTCTTTGGCTTCAATTAGCTCAGGGCGGGTCTCGAACTCGTGATCATATTTGAGTTCAAAACCACGTTTTTCCATGAAGCTGTTCAGGCGGTGCCAGGCCTCTTCAGAGTGGGCAATACCAGAAAGAATGGGATATTTCGAGTCATACTTAAAGTCTTCGAAATCAAGGCCTCGCAAGAGAAGTCCGAGACCAGAGCCATCGTAACCTTCCTGCATAGCCTCCATCCCCTGAAGCACTTCGTAAGGCGAGAAGGCATCACTGGCTGTTTTCAGGGCTAAACGACACATGCATTACTCCTGATAAATTAAAAGGGAGTTCGGCCAGTTTAATAAACGGCCGAACTGTTTGTTTGCTATAGATCTCGATTCATCGTTTTATCTGTTTTTGAGAGAAAAGATGGAGAGAGTGGGCAAACCTAGATGCTTACAACGTAACCCATTTCTTGTCAAGGCGAAAGGGGGCGGACAAGAGAGGAATTATTTGGACTATGGGCCTTATCGGCGCTGGAATATGGTATCATGATAAAAAAAGACGTATTCAAGAATACTGCGTTACTGCAGGAACAGTTTTGTTTTTCAATGAATGTTCAGCGGATATTGGTCTGTCTCCGTGATCTCCAACGGATCAGGCTTGCATTAAATCTGTACATGAAAAAAAGATGGTTGAAAAGGGTAGAGTCATGATAGGTATGGTCACTGCTGTCCCAACGTTCTTTATAGTAGACAGCGTAACTTGTTAATTTATTAAACTATTGACGACAAGATGCCTGTTTTCGACTTGAAATTAGACTATCCTCAAAATTTACCAAATTTTGAGCGA
>Ga0256840_1001888_pt1 | contig 18981 bp, 26 predicted proteins | sample 355202metaG_FD_185969 | JGI IMG/M metagenome (GOLD analysis project Ga0256840, IMG submission 185969) | Hydrothermal vent microbial communities from Mid Atlantic Ridge, Atlantic Ocean - 355-202 | ecosystem: Environmental > Aquatic > Marine > Hydrothermal vents | place: Atlantic Ocean: Mid...
ATTTATATCTTAAAAGTAAACAATATAAACCTTTTTTGATCGCTATTGTGATTGGTTTTGCAGGAATGTTAGTTTTTCCAAGCGACAAGATGCTTATACTCTCTTTGAGTTTGGCAGCTGTTGTATTGATACTTTTTAAAAAGGCATTAGAAGATGGATAGTAGCTACCTTATAGCTGGGATTGTTATAGCCTCCATAGTTACTTATATAACTAGGATAACTCCATTTATATTTTTTAGAAAAAAAGAACCATCTGCTATCATAAAGTACATTGAGTGGAATATGCCTGTTATGATTATGGTCATTCTCGTTTTTTATGCACTAAAAGATGTCTCTTGGGGAGTATATCCTTATGGTATCGCAGAGATGATAGGTATCGCTATAGCTGCAGCTTTACATGTAAAGTATAAAAATGCACTTTTAAGTATATTTGTTGCGACTATAGTTTATATGTTTTTGATACAAAAAGTATTATAATAAACCAAACTAACGCACAACAGCGTTTATATTTAGCTTAGGATGGGTACATATTGAAGTTTAATATAGTAAATAAACAAAATATTTCAAAAAACTGTTTTGTATGTGGTATTGAAAATGATTTGGGGTTAAAAACAAAATTTTATGAAACTAGCAACGATGAAGTCATAGGAATTTTTACACCAAATAGCAAGTTGCAGAGTTATCCAAATGTGCTTCACGGTGGGATTAGTGCAACTATACTTGATGAAACCATGGGTCGTGCTATGATGATCAAAGACGATAAAGATGTGTTTGGTGTTACTATAGAGCTTACCATAAGATACAGAAAACCAGTTCCGTTAAATCAAGAGTTAAAAGTTGTGGCAAAAGTAACAAATGATAGAGGAAAGTTAGTCGAAGGAGTTGGTAAATTGATTTTGCCAAATGGAGATGTTGCAGTTACTGCAAAAGGAAAGTATATGAGAAGAGACATAAAAGATATAGTTGATGGCGAATTTCAAGGTGAAGAGTGGATGGAATCTGATGCTGAGGATTTTGATACAATAATAATAGGAGATAAAAATGACAAATAACTATGTACTGACAAGCATTATGAAGGCTCTTAAACTTGATATACTTGATATACTAAAATCATATAAGTTTGTAGATAAAAAAATAACACAAGATGATGTTGACGATATACTTAGAGAGCCAAGTGATGAGAAGTTTATACTTCTAAGTGATGAGGGATTTGAGCTCTTTTTAAATGGTTTTATCATTTTTAAACGAGGACCTAGCAATAAAAAAGGGAAAAAACAGAAGATATATTTTTCAAATAATATAATTCTAAAAAAATTAAAAATTGCCTTAAATCTAAAAGACGAAGATATTATTGAGATATTTGCAAATGATGGTTTAGAGATAACAAAATCACAACTTACTGCTTATTTTCGTAGAGATGGACATATAAATTATAGAAAATGTGGAGATTCTATGCTGAAGAGATTTATCAAGGGCTTGGAAAAACAATGAATAAACTAACAACTCAAGAAGAGTATATCATAGAACAAAAAGGAACAGAAGCACCTTTTAGTGGCAAATATAATGATTTTTATGAAGAAGGAATCTTTACATGTAAACGATGTGATGCACCACTATATGAATCTAAAAGCAAGTTTAGTTCAGGTTGTGGTTGGCCTAGTTTTGATGATGAGATAAGCGGAGCAGTTACACATACGCCAGATGCAGATGGTAGAAGAGTCGAGATTACATGTAAAGCCTGCGGAGGTCATCTTGGACATGTTTTTAAGACAGAGGGATTTACAGAAAAAGACACAAGACATTGTGTGAACTCTATGAGTTTAAAGTTTATTTCAAAAGATTAAAATGCATAAAGAAAAATTTAATCCCTCAATAAATATTTTTTTAAATTTTTTAGATAAGAACTTTCAAGTACAGTATCATGAATGGAAAATGCCATCGATTCGGATGCAAGTAAGGATTATCTCCCTTTTAACTGCATTTTTGTATCTTATTGCTTATCAAGTCGATTTGGTCATAGCTCCACAAAATGTTATGCCACTCATGAAAGCCTTTCATCTTTACATTGTGCCTATTGTTTTGGTTACGATTAGCATTTTGTCTTTTTATCCTCGGTGTTATGACAAGATGATGTATATCTTGATATCTGCTCCAGTTATTGCCTCTATAGGTAATTTTCTTATAGTTACAAAACTAGAAAGTTATTCAGTTTATACCGTAGAATTTTATCTTAGTATTTTTTGGACATTAACCATATCTGGACTGAGACTAGTTCATGCTATGATAAGTGTTGTTTGTATAGTTATTTTAGCTGTAATTGCTTTATATGAAGCACCAGAAGAGATATATTTGATGCATCTTTTTTGGATACTTGCAGTGGTTTTATTTGGGCTGTTTAGTGCTTATATATTCGAACGGTTAAATAAGAAAATTTTCATTGATAAAATAAAACTAGAAAAACTAGCTGTAACAGATAATCTTACAGGACTTTTTAATCGCATGAAGTTTGATGAAATCATGCAAAATGAGATTGTACGCTCAAAAAGGTTTGAACATACTTTTGGTTTTCTTATGATAGATATAGACCATTTTAAAAATGTTAATGATGCTTACGGGCATCAAATAGGAGATGTCGTTTTAAAAGGCATTGCTGACATTATCAAAGAAAATATACGCTCTACTGATTTACTTTTTCGTTGGGGTGGAGAAGAGTTTGTTGTCATATGCTTAGAGGCTAATAAAAATGGTGTTTTAAACTTAGCTGAGAATATACGCTTAAAAATACAAGAACATATTTTCAATAAAGTAGGCTCCAAAACAGTTAGTATTGGAGTAAGTCTATTTGAGCAAAATGATGAAAGTTTTTCTGTGATTAAAAAAGCAGATAAAGCGTTATACCGTGCAAAATCATCTGGTAGAAATCGTGTTGAAATACAAGAATAAAGGTAAAAAATGAACAACAAATACGCATATTTTGCAGGAGGATGTTTTTGGGGTGTTGAATATTTTTTCAACAAAGAAGATGGTGTTGTAAATGCTCTTTCAGGTTTTATGGGTGGACATACTCAAAACCCAACCTATCAAGATATATGCTACAAAGATACTGGACATTTAGAAGTTGTGCAAGTAGAGTATGATGCCAATAAAGTGAGCTATGAAAGCTTGGCAAAACTTTTTTTTGAGATACATGACCCAACACAAACAAACGGACAAGGACCAGATATAGGAAGTCAATATCTTTCGGCAGTTTTTGTTAGTAATGAAGAAGAAAAAAAAATAGTAGAAAATTTAATAAAACAATTAGAAGGAAAAGGTTCTCATATCGCTACTAAAATCTTGGACAAACAAGAGTTTTATGAAGCAGAAGATTATCACCAATACTATTATGAAAAAATAGGTAAAATTCCATACTGTCATAGTAGAAAAGCGAGGTTTTAGGTGAGTGTTTTACTAGAATTTGCAATGTTTCCTACAAGTGAAAATTGTCGTGATGGTTCATCAGTCTCAAAACAAGTCTCAAAAATCATAGATGCGATTGATAAAAGTGGTGTAGCATACAAATTAACTCCTATGGGTACAGTCGTTGAGACTGATACTATAAGAGAAGCTTTAGATATAATTGAGCTAGCTTATGAGCAGGTGAGTGAGTGTGATAGAGTTTATAGTTCGTTAAAATTTGATATACGAAAAGGTACGCAAAATAGGCTTGTAACCAAGATAGAGTCCATAGAGAAAAATCTAGGTAAAAAAGTAAAAACTTAATTGTTATTACAAGAGCAGAACCCATCATCTTCAAGTTTTTTGTTCTCTTTGTTTCTTTTTTTCAAATAATTTTGAAAAGTAATTTCTTTGGCTGACATAGTTGAATTTGTATCAAAAGATAGACTCTTTTTTTCCGAACTAGCTGCGTATGCTAAACAAGCAATTATAAGTAAGATTATTAAATGTTTCATAAGGTAGGTTATCAAACTCTAGTGCTTTTAGAGTGCTTTTAAGTGATTTAATCTTTTTCACACACATTTTTAGATAAAATAGCACAAAATTAAGAAAAATATCAAGGACTTTTATGAATACAATAAATGGAAAAGTTTGGACATTTGGTGATAATATCGATACAGATTTGATTATTGCTGCTCGTTACCTTAGCACTTCAGTGCCAGAAGAGTTAGCAAAATATGTGATGGAAGATGCAGATCCAACATTTAAAGATAAGGTAAAAGCAGGGGACCTTATAGTCGCTGGTGAAAACTTTGGATGTGGTTCATCTCGTGAACACGCTCCAATAGCACTAAAAGCTGCAGGCGTTAGTGCAGTTATAGCAAAAAGTTTTGCAAGGATATTTTATAGAAATGCATTCAATATGGGACTTCCTATATTTGAACTCAGTCAGAGTGATGAGATAAAAGAAGGCGATGAAATAGTTGTCAATATGGATAACGGAACAGTAGAAAACAAAACTCAAAATAAAACTTATAAATTTGACCCCATTCCAGAGTTTATGCAAGAGCTTGTTAGTTGCGGTGGTCTTATGAATTATGCAAAAAAAAGTAAATAAAATGCTCTTCGCAAGCGAAAGCTTTAGTGAGAGGAATTTTACTTGGGCTTTTGCTCAAGTTAAAGGAGAAATTAAATGAAACACTACAATATCGCTGTTATTAAAGGTGATGGAATTGGTCCAGAGATAGTCGATGAGGCGATAAAAGTTTTAAACTCAGCTTGTTGCAGTGAAGATTTTGAACTAAATTATGAAGAGTACCTTATGGGCGGATGTGCTTATGATGTAACAGGTAATCCACTTCCAGATGAAACAGTAGAGGGATGCAAAAAGAGTGATGCCATACTTTTTGGTGCAATCGGTGGAGAAAAATGGGACAATTTGGAACGCCATCTTAGACCTGAAAGTGGACTTTTGAAACTCAGAAGTGAGTTAGGAGTTTTTGCAAACCTTAGACCTACAAATGTATTTGATGAGCTTCTTGATGCTAGTACAATCAAACCAGAAGTCTTAAAAGGTGTTGATTTATTTGTTGTTCGTGAGCTTACTGGCGGGATTTATTTTGGTCAGCCAAGACAAAAAACCCAAACCGAAGCTTTTAACACAATGATTTACACAAAAGAAGAGATAAAAAGAATTGCAATTGTTGCATTTGATAGTGCCATGAAAAGACGAAAAGAAATATGTTCAGTAGATAAAGCAAATGTTTTAGAAGTTAGCCAACTTTGGAGAGAAACAGTTGAAGAAGTTGCAAAAGATTATCCTGAGGTAAAACTAAGCCATATGTATGTTGACAATGCTGCGATGCAACTTGTGAGAAATCCTAGACAATTTGATGTTATATTGACTGGTAATATATTTGGTGATATATTAAGTGATGAAGCAAGTATGATTAGTGGTTCTATTGGACTTCTTCCTTCTGCATCTGTTGGTGGAGAAGTTGGACTTTTTGAACCAATTCATGGAAGTGCACCTGACATTGCAGGGCAGGGCATATCTAATCCTATCGCAACTATTATGAGTGCTGCTATGATGTTGCGTTTTGCATTTGCCCAAGAGAGTGCGGCAGATAGAATCGAAAAAGCAGTCGCCAATGTCCTAAAAGATGGATATAGAACAAAAGATTTGTCAGCTTATGGGGCAAAAAAAGTTTGTTCTACTAGTGAGATAGGTTCAATCATAGCGGATTATGTAGCAAAGATATGAAAACCCTAACACTTGCTTCCATTTATGAACTACAAGGTCTAAAAAGTGAGGCTTTGGAGATATACAAAGAGTTGTTGAAAAAAAACTCAAACAATAAAGAAGCAAAGATTGCTATAAGAAGGCTTTCGGGTATTCGTAAAAAGTATCTACATGTAGATGAAGATATGAAGAAGTTTTTTGTAAATATGGATAGTGAAGTAGAGTTTTGCGAATTTGAAAGGTGGTTGGTTAAATGGAGTTAAAAGATATGATTTTATCTACTTTAGCAGAGTTGGAAGATGATACAAAAGTTGTTGAAAAAGTTACGAAAGATACTGTAGAGTTTAAAGAGGAAGTTGTAGAAGAAGAGTCTACATGTAATCCTCTGGATGATGAAAAACACTTCTGCGAAAGTATGCGTGAGCGTATACTCGTGCTATTTGAAGGATTTCAATCGCCCAATAATAAATCTATAGAGGCAAAAGTTGATTTGACTTTGAACTTCTTGGAGTACTCTTTGGCATTACTAGATGAGCGAATAGAGAAAATTGATAACAAATAAACTCTCGCCAGATTTGCAAAAAAAGATTGATAAAATTGCAAATCTATTATCTTCTTATACAAAGCGTGCATATCTTGTAGGTGGATGTGTGCGTGATTTACTTCTAGGCAACACAATAAAAGATTTAGACATAGAAGTTTATGATATAAATCCAGATAAATTTGATAAAATTATGAAAAAAAGTGCTGCATTGGGTGTTGGAAAAAGCTTTTTTGTATATAAACTAGACGACATTGACCTAGCACTTCCAAGAGTTGAGAAAAAAGTAGGAATTGGGCATAAGGCATTTGAAGTTAGCATAACCGATGATGAAAAAATAGCTTCAAAAAGACGAGATTTTAGTATGAATGCTATGATGCTCAACATCTTCACGGGCGAACTTTTAGACTTTTGGGATGGCAAAAAAAGTATAGAAAAAAAACAAATTGTACTCATAGATGAAAATAGTTTTAAAGAAGATAGTCTAAGAGTTTTAAGAGCCATTCAATTTAGTGCTAGGTTTGATTTTGAGATAGAAGATAATACTCTAAATATAATGAAAGACATTGATTTAAGTGACTTGACCAAACCTAGGATTTTATGGGAGTTTGAGAAACTTTTTAAAGCAAAACATTTAGATGTTGGATTTGTTTACATGTATAGACTTGAGATATTTGAAAAACTCTTTACATGTAAGCTTAAATCACAAGATGTAGATAAAGTAAAAACAGAGTTGAAAGAAGCAGATTTTGTAGAAGAGTTAAGACCGTACTACTTTTTTTATATTGTAGCCAATATGTGTGGATTTGACCCTTATGAGTGGTTTAAAAAGATTGAAGCTCCAAATCACTATCTTCGAGCTGTCAAAAATCAGCCCTTTACATGTAGCACTTTAAATGATAAAGAGTTACTAAAAATAGCTATAGATATACCAATAAAAAAGTGGCTAGGGAATTACAAGCCAGAGGTACAAAAAAGAGCTAAAAAACTTGGTGTTTGGGAAGAAGTTTTTAGTGCAGGAATAACTATAGCACAAGTTATAGAAGATGGATTTTTAAAAGAAAATATAAAGATAGAATATAGAAGAAGAGTAATAGGTCAGTTATAATGTTATCAGCAACTAATAATAGTTGCTGATAATTTTTTCTACCAAACTACACTTGGTACTGATGCAGGTGCACTTGTTGGCAATCTATACTTGATAAAACCAAATCCAGCTCCCTCGTGACAATTGTTACAGCCTTCTGTTGCTGCAGCGTAGCTAGCAGAGAATGCATTCCAATCTTTTGCCTTTATAGCCTTTTGAATTGGTATTAAATAAGTGTCTTCAAATGCTTTTAACTCAGCTTTGTGACCTGGTCTTGTGAGCTCTCCAACTTCCTGAATTTCTAATTGCTCTTTAAGCTGATAGTCTGCCAAATCCCAATTTCCAGCTTTTGCAGCATAGTATCCTATATAAAATCTATGACCATACTCAATCATAACAGTACCAAGGCCTGGTTGCATATCAGCAATTTGACCTAATGTCAAATTCTTATTATGCTTTGTAGGCACAACTTGATCATTCATATTTTTTGCATTCGCACCAACTCCTGCAAATAATCCAATAACAGCTGCTGATAATAGCAACTTTGTAAATTTACTTTTCATCTTAACTCCTTTTAAGTTTTGTAATGAAATTATAACACTGAATTAATTAAGGTTCATTTAAGTTTAAATTAAATTTTATTAATATATTCCTTAATTTAAATTAATTTTTGTTAATATTAGTTTATATTTTAAAATAACTTTTTCAAATATAACGAAAGGCCAAAGATGAATATTCTTATAATCGAAGATGACAAAAAAATTGCAAACTATTCTAGAGAAGGTTTTGAAGAAGAAGGCTTTGTTGTTGATTTAGCATATAATGGTGAAGATGGTTTAGACTTGGTAGAAAAAAACAGCTATGACACTATTGTTTTAGATTGGATGCTTCCTGGAATTAATGGGATTGAAGTATGTCAAAAAATCAGGGAAGTTGGAATCACAACACCTATTATTATGGCTACTGCTAAAATTGATTTAGAACATAAGATTCAGGGGTTAAATATTGGAGCTGATGATTATATACCAAAACCTTTTTATTTTGAAGAATTACTTGCTAGAGTTAATGCTCTCATTAGAAGGAGTTCTTATAAAAATGATGTAATCATAAAAATCGATAATTTAGCAGTTGATATTCACAAAAGAGAAGTCTCTCGTGATGGTAAAAAAATAGAACTTACCATTAAAGAGTATGACATCTTAGAACTACTGATAAGAAATCGAGGTCATATCGTAAAAATAAAAACTATCGTTGATGAAGTTTGGGAAAATGATGACGCGATAAGCAGTAGCATTATAAATGTCTATATGCATCATTTAAGACAAAAGATAGATGAAGGTAACGATTTAAAACTTATTAAAACAATTAGAAAACATGGCTTTAAAATAGATACCCCTTAAAAAGAGATAGACATTTTAGTGCCTTTGCCTACCTCGCTTTGTATATCTGTTTTTGCTCTATGGATTTGTACTATCTGTTTTACCATCGATAATCCAAGACCGTAACCTTCTATATTTTCTTCACTAGGAGCATTTACTCTGTAAAATTTATCAAATATAGCAGATAATTTATCTCTAGGTATTCCTATACCCTCATCTAGAACAGTAAATTTTGATTTATTCAAAGATATAGTTACTTTTTTACCTTTTGGTGTAAATTTTATTGCATTATCAATAAGATTTGATAACAATATTTTTAAAAGAGTCGGCTCGCCCTTTATTTTTAAGGAATCTAAAGCATCTATATCCAAAGTTACACCTCTGTTTTTTGCTATAATTGAGTACTCTTCAAAAATCTCCAATAAAATTGTATCTAATTCTACTTTTATAAAATTTTCCCTGATATTTAAATCTTGTATTCTTGTAAGAAGAAGTAGATTGTTTATCATATCTTGTAAAGATACAATCTCTTTATCTATTGAGCCCAATGTCTTTCTATACTCATCAATCTCTTTGTTCTTCTTCAATGCGACATATATCTGTAGCCTCATAGCTGTCAATGGAGTTTTGATTTGATGAGATGCATTTGCACTAAATTTTTTAATTTTTTTATAAGAGGCATCTAGTTTTGCAATTAATTCATATCTAAATATTTGTAGAGTTTTAATAGATGCGATTGATATGATTACAGCACAAATCGTTCTAAATACTTGTACAGGAATATGAAATGTATCTAAAAATGTTTCAGTATTTATGATATTTCCTGGGAAATAAGATGTTTTGTCAACAATAATAGCTGAAAAAAGACCATAAAAGGCAAATGCAATACCAGATATTTTAAAGTATAATTTTAATTTTTCTAGATTTTGACTCTTACTGAGAGAATCTCCATAGTAGTACAAACCACCAGCCAATATAAAAATACCCCAAAATCCGAAAGTATAGCGAATGGCGGCATTTATCCCGCTTGTTGTTGGATGTAGAAATATCAAAAACAATAGAACCATCGTGCTTAATGTATAGATGATGGGCGGATAATATATCTTATATACTATGTGTTTTTGAAGTTGTGCTGTTACAAAACTTTTTCTAATAATAAAACGGGAAAATTCAAAAATAGATATATAAGATATGAGCAATATGAAAGACTGCACATACCCTAAAACAATAAATTTTTCATGGGGATGAAGATAAGTTAAAAGACTTATCCAGTCTTCAAATGCATGTGATACAGCAAAAGCACCTAGTAGCCATATCTTGTTTGCAAAAGAATACTCACTCTCTTTGGATTGAGAAAAAAGAACAGCAATGCCCAGTACAAAAAAAGATAAACCATATATAAATAATAGTATTTCCATAGTCTCTGTGTGGATAGAAAACATTTTACTTCTCCTTGGGACAAGTATACTCTTTATTTGCAAATTAAAATTTTAACATATTTTATTAGTAAAAAAATCTATAAGTACCTTTTAGATATAATAATGCACTAAATTTTGGAGAAATAATGAATAATTATGTGTTGAAGATAGATTGTTCTGATAAAAAAGGACTTATCTATAAGATTTCAGATGTTTTATATAAAAGTGATTTGAATATTGTTAAAAATGATGAGTTTGTTGATAGTGAAAATAGTAAGTTTTTCTTTCGTGCGATTGTTAGTGGAGATATTGAAAATATCAATTTAGTTACAAAATTAAAAAAAGTTATGCCTGAAGATGCAAATATAAAACTAACTAAAAAAAGAAGAAAAAAGATAATCATAATGGCAACTAAAGAGTCTCATTGTCTAGGTGATTTACTTTTAAAAGAGTATAGCGATGACCTTAACGCTGAAATTGTAGCAGTAGTATCTAACTATGACTATCTAAAAGGACTTGTAGATAAGTTTAATATACCGTTTCATCATGTTTGCCATGAGGGCATAGACAGAGCTGATCATGAGACAAATGTTCTTGCAGTGCTAGATAATTATGAGTGTGATTATGTTGTTTTAGCCAAATATATGAGGATTTTATCGAGTGATTTTGTTAAGCATTTTGATGGCAAGATGGTCAATATACACCACTCCTTTTTACCAGCTTTTGTGGGAGCAAATCCTTACAAGCAAGCATTTAATAGAGGTGTAAAAACTATTGGTGCCACTGCACATTTTGTTACAAATGATCTTGATGAGGGGCCAATCATAGCTCAAGATGTCATAAATGTAACGCATGAGTATTCGTGGAGAGATATGCAAAAAGCAGGTAGAAATGTGGAAAAAGTTGTGCTTTCTAATGCACTTGATTTGATACTTGAAGATAGGGTTTTTGTTTCATTCAATAAAACGGTAATTTTTTAATGTTCAACATAGTACTTGTCCACCCTCAGATACCTCAAAATACTGGAAGCATTGGAAGATTATGCGTCAATACTGACTGTAAACTTCATATTGTTAAACCTACTTGTTTTGAGATAAGTGACAAAAGTGTAAAAAGAGCAGGACTCGACTATTGGGATCTTTTGGATGTTACCGTATGGGATAGTTTGGATGATTTTCTGAGTTCTTATGGTGATAAAAAAGATAGATTTTTCTTTGCAACTACCAAGAGTGATAAGCCTTATTTTGAAGCCAAGTTTAAAAAAGACGATTTTATATTTTTTGGTGGCGAATCTACAGGACTTCCAATGGAACTTATGAAGATAAAATGGGAAAATGCCATAACAATTCCTATGGGAAAAAATGGAAGAAGTTTAAATCAAGCTGTATCAGTTGGTGTCGTCTTATATGATGCTTTACGCCAGAACTATAGTGATTTTGTACTAAAATAATGATAGTTTATGATGTAGCTATCATTGGGGCAGGGGCGAGTGGACTTATGTGTGCTTCGCAGCTTCAACACAAAAGCGTAGTTATCATAGAGAGCAACTCCAAGATAGGATTAAAGATACTTGCAAGTGGTGGCGGAAAGTGTAATGTTACAAATAAGAATGTATCAGTCGATAATTATTTAGGAGATAAAGAGTTTATAAAAAAAGCACTTGACAATTTTACTCCAAAAGAACTTTTAAAGTTTTTGGATAACTTTCAGTTAGAACTAGAGGAAAGAAAATATGGTCAATACTTTTGTAAAAAATCAGCGAAAGATATACTTAATATATTTGATAAACTTACCATATATTGTCACTTTTTTATGAATTCAAAAGTCTTACATGTAGAGTTTAAAAACAATTTTTTGATAAAAACTGATAGCAGAATAATCGAAGCAAAAAAACTTATAGTAGCAAGTGGTGGCATAAGCTATACAAGTATTGGAGCAAGTCCTATAGGCTATGAGATAGCAAAATATTTTGGACATAACATAGTAACTCCTGCTCCTGCTTTAGTTGGACTTACTGTCCAAAAAGAACAGTTTTGGATGAAAAATCTTAGTGGAATCTCTTTTAATGTTAAATTAAGTGTAGAAGATAAAACTTTAGAGAAAGATTTGCTTTTTACTCACAAGGGCATAAGTGGTCCTGTTGTTATGAGCGGTTCACTGTATTGGAAAAAAGGTAAAATAGCATTAGATTTTTTGCCAAATATTGATTTAACAAAACTTTTAGATAATAAGTCTAAAAAACAGATAAGCTCACAACTTCCTCTTCCCAGAAGATTTATTTTAGAGTTTTTAAAATCTATACATGTAGAAGATAAACCAATATTTAAGCTCAAGCTTGATGAGATTGAAAAACTTAAGGTCTTAAAAAAATATGAGTTTGCACCAGCAGGTAATTTTGGTTTTACAAAAGCAGAAGTAACAAAAGGTGGAGTTTGTACAGATGAAATAAATTGTGAAACTTTTGAGTCAAAATTACAAAAAAATCTCTACTTTATAGGTGAAGTTTTGGATGTTACAGGTGAGCTAGGTGGATACAATTTTCAATGGGCATTTGCCTCAGCGATGGCATTGATAAAGGAAAATAAATGGTAAAAGTACAAGAACTCATAGACGGACATATAAATTTTAAAGATAAAAAATTTAAAAAATATGAAAACAAGTTTTTAGATTTAGTGGAAAATGGTCAAAAACCAAAAGTACTTTTTATAGCATGTAGTGACTCAAGAGTAGATCCAGCCCTCATAACAGGTTCAACACCAGGAAGTCTTTTTATTCTTAGAAATATAGGAAACTTTGTTCCTCCCTTTTCTCCCGACCATGATTATCATGCAACTGCTGCTGGTATAGAGTATGCTGTTAGTGTTCTTGAGGTTTCAGATATTATAATTTGTGGACACTCTAATTGTGGGGCAATCGAGAGTTTATATAAAGAGATAAATTGTAAAAACCTTCAGCATGTAAAAAAATGGCTTGAGCTTGGACAAGGTGTTAAAAAATATGTTGAACAAAACATACCAAAAAGTGCATCACTAAAACAAAAGCTTGAGTTTACCGAAGAAGTTTCTATTGTTTTTCAAATGGAAAATCTACTAACATATCCAGAGGTAAAAAGCAGGGTTGATGCAGGAAAACTATCTATTCGTGGATGGTATTACAACATCAGTACAGGTGATTTATACTACTATTGCGATAAGGATAGAGAATTTTTACCTATGATTTAAGAAAAGTATTTTTTCTACTTTTTATATCCCTACATGTATATGCTTTAGAGTTTAGTGTTGCTAGCTACAATGTGCAAAATCTTTTTGATATGAAAAAAAGTGGCTATGAGTACAAAGAATATATCCCAAATACTAAAAGTGGTTGGAATCAAAAGATGCTTAACATAAAGATAAAGCATATTGCTCGTGTCATAAAAGACATCAATGCAGACATAATAGCTCTGCAAGAAGTAGAAAGTAAAACGGTGCTAAAGAGACTAAACTTAACACTTGGAAATAAAAAATACCCTTACATGTACAGTGATTTCATAAACAAAGGGGTCGATAATGTCCTGCTGTCAAGATACCCTATAAAATCACATAAAGCATATAGGGTTAACGGTAGATTTAGACCAATTCATAAAGTTATGGTAGATATAAAAGGTCTACATGTATCACTTTTTCTTAACCATTGGCCTTCATATAAACATGGTGTTAAAAAAAGAATGAAGTTTGCAAAAAAACTTGAAAATCTGTATAGTAAAGAAAAAAATTATATACTTCTTGGGGATTTTAATTCACCTTTACATGTAGATAAAAACGGCTGGGGAAAAGCAATTCACTATGTTATGAAAGACAATATCAACTTGTGGTATGACTTTGTAAATGCTCAAAGGTATTCACATACTTTTTATAAAAGTAAAAATGCACTTGACCATATAATTATATCAAAAACTATAAACTATAAAGAGGGCTCATTTAAAGTATTTAAACCAAAATACTTACTCAATAAGTACAAACAACCTAAAAGATGGCTAATAAGTAAAAATGGTAGAGGTAAACACCTAGGTCTTGGCTATAGTGACCATTTTGCGATTGTAGCCACTTTTTCAACAAAATCTTATAAGAAGAACAAGCCTTTACATGTAAAGATAAAAAGACTATTACAAACTCATAAAACAAGAGTAAACTATGTAGTAGATGATGTGATGGTGGTAGATAAAAACAAGTACGGAGTTACGATAGAAGATAAAAATAGAGATAAAATATATATCTACAATCCATATTCTGAGTTAGTATTAGGTAAGATTTATTCTTTACATGTAAAAGAGTTAGCAACTTATAAAGGCAAAAAAGAGATTGTATTGGTAGAGCAAAACTAGACTTCTTACAAAAGAAGTCTAGAAAGGATTTATTTGTTTAGTTCTACAAGATGCCAAACACCTTTTGCCCAATCACCATTTGTGTCTTTAGCTTTTGAGTCTTTAAAAAAGTAATATAATGGCTTAGACTTGTAAGTGGTTTGCATAGCACCATTGTCTCTCTTTATTGTTCCAAAGTCAGCTGTTTTAATTCCCATAGGAAGATTTAGTTTGTTTATGTCTGTATAAAATACTGGCCATTTAGTTTCACAACCATTGTAACAGTTAGATTTGTTGTTTGTGTCTTTATCAAAAGTATATAAAGCCATGTCATTGTTGTCAGTTAAGTAGTTAACTGTTCTTGTTTCTACCTTTAGTGTACTATCTGAATTACTATACATTCCACTGTTTAGTGCTGATGCACACCCCACAAATAGTAGCGATGAAGCTATACCTATTATTAATTTTGTTTTCATTTTTTCTCCTAATTTAAATTTGTTTATCCCGAATTATTCAATGAATTATGAAATATTAGCAAGATATTATGGAGATATCTAAAAACTTTATCTCCATAAAATCTCCATAAATACCCATTATAATTCTTAGTAACCAAAAATTTAAGGAGAAAAAATGGGAAAATTTAGTAAATTAGCACTAGGTGCTTTATTGTGTAGTTCGTTTTTATTTGGAGCTGATATATATCAGAGTGACAATACAAACGTACCAAACTTAACTATGAAAGATACGGGGTTGTCGTTTAAGGATATAGAAGGCTATAAAGACTACAGAATAGTTGCTTCTCATTTTAGAAAAGACAAAAATGAGATACGCTATATCTTAGCAAATCCAGTTGCATTTAATGCATTGAGAAACAAGGCAAAAGTTATGCCAAACGGCAGTAAAGTTGTAAAAATCGGTTGGAGTGTCAATGATATGTCAACATTTCCATCAGCGTTAGAAGCAGATAAAATACAAAGGGTAGAGTATATGATAAAAGATTCAACAAAGCATAAAGAGAGCGATGGTTGGGGATATGCTAGATTTGTTAAGAAAAATGGTCAGTATCAAGCTTGGGGTGGGGACCCTAAAAGTTGTGTAGCTTGTCATGCTGGAGTTAGTTCTACGGATGCATTATTTACTAAGTATCAGAGTCTTTTTTAGTTGAAAAAAAGTATATTGATAGTCGAAGATGAACTTGCTATTGTAGAGCTGATAAAAAACCGTTTAGATAGCAATATTTATGATATAGATATTGCTACTGACGGTAGAATTGCTAGCTCAAAGATTGCTCTGCATACTTATGATTTAATTACACTTGATATTATGCTTCCTTATGTTGATGGTTTTGAGATATGTAAGACTGTAAGAAAAAAATCTAAACAAACTTTAGTACTTATGATTAGCGCTTTGGAAACTGAAGAGTTTAAAACAAAAGGTTATAGCGCTGGCGCTGATGACTATATACCAAAGCCTTTTTCAGCAAAAGAGCTCGCAATAAAGATAAAAGCTTTACTGAAAAGAAGAGAAGAAATAACTTCTATGGATTCACAACACATTAATGACATTATCTTGAATGAAGATGCAAAAGAGATATCAGTCAATGGTTTTGTGATAGATTTTACGCCTAGTGAATATTGTATTTTACTTACTTTGATAAATAATAAAAATAGAGTATTTTCAAGAAGTGATTTAGCCCAGCTTATTTATGATAACTATTTTGGTGAGATTGATGAGCAAGGGATTAATAGCCATATATATCATATAAGAGAAAAAGTAAAGCAGTTTTATGAGAAAGATATAATCAAAACAGTGAGAGGAATGGGTTATAGAATATATGAAAATTAAATCATTTATACTGATTATATACACTTTCGCAGGTCTTTTTATAGCTGCTTTTACGGCTTTTGCTACATATATCATCATAGGTGCTCCAATTGGTATGAAAATGGTTGTACAGATATTGATTGTCATTATATTTATACTTCCTATTATTGCATTTATTAGTTATGTGCTAGGACGTTATTTATCTGTAAAATTTAATTTTATAAAAGACAGACTTAAAAATATAGAAAAAGAAAACTTCATAAAAGATGAGAGTAAAAGTAGCATAACTGAGATAAATCAGATAAATAATAGTATGAATTTTTTAGCCTCACAAATGGATAATTTAATTGAAGATTTAAAACAAAAGAATCAAAACTTATCAAATATGCTCATCTCAATGGCTCACGATGTTAAAACTCCTATCACAATTTTAAATGGTTATGTTGAAGAGATAGAAGATGGTCTTGTTGATGAGCTAAAACTACCTATCGTTTTAGCTCAAATGAAAAGAGAAATTGCTTTTTTAAATGAACTTACAGTCGATATGCTTGATTTTATAACTTCTATGGAAAATCATAAGACTAAAGAGAGTATAAATTTATATGACTTAGTAGAAAATGAAGTTTTTCCTTTATTACAGCCAAAGGAAAATATAGAGTATAAAAATGAGATAAAAAAAGACTTTGTACTTTACTTCAATAAAATGGATTTAAAAAAGATTTGTATCAATTTGCTAATTAATGCCATAAAATACACTCAAAAAGGGTACATAAAAGTTTCAGTAGAACAAGAAACAGTTCTTTTTGAAAATAGTGGAGATGAGATAGCTCCAGAATACAAAGAAAAAATATTTGAGCCATTTTTCACTATCTCTAAAAGTAAAAATAGAAAAGAGAGCGGTTTTGGTTTGGGACTTTCTATTGTTAAGAACTTAAGTCACAATAACCAATATAATTGCTTTTTAAAAAGTAGTAGTGATAAAAAAACAGTTTTCTGTTTGAAATTAAATCAAAAAAAGGTGATAGAATGAAAAAAATAATGTTAATATTAGCTCTTGCAGTATCGATGTATGCAAAACAAGAAACTATAGTTTTTGCTGCAGGATGTTTTTGGGGTGTTGAAAAACATTTTGAACATTACGAAGGTGTTGTGAGTGCAAAATCTGGTTATGTGGGGGGAAATTATGCAAATCCTACATATGAAAAAGTTTTAAAATATAGAAGAACTAACTCTAAAGATATAGTTAACTACACAGAAGGAGTCGAGGTTGTTTTTGATGACGAAAAAGTAACGGCAAAAGAGCTTATAAAAGACTTCTGGGAACTACATAATCCAACTCAAGGTGATAGACAAGGAAATGATGTTGGAAACAATTATAGAAGTGGAATATTTTATACTACTGATGCCCAAAAACAAATCGCAATTAGTACAAAAAATGAGTATCAAAAACTGCTAAAAGATGCTGGATACCCACAAATCACTACGCAAATAGAAAAGCTAGACAAGTTTTATGATGCAGAAGGTTATCATCAAAACTATCTTCAAAAAAATCCAAATGGATATTGTCCCAATCATGCAACTGGTGTAAAGTTTAAAAAAGAGATGAAAAAAGATGTTTTTATAGAGCCATTAGGCGGAAAAGAAGTTGTTATTATCGATGCTGAATTTTGTCCTTATTGTGAACTGTTTGAAAAAAACGTATCGTCTTCTTATAAGGGTAATATTCCATTGAGAACTTCACATCAAGAAAATTTGAAAAATTTTAAGATAAAAACTAGCATAGTTGGAACTCCTACTATACTTTTTATAGAAGATGGAAAAGAAGTTTTTAGTCACACAGGATATATGAATAAGAAAGATTTTTATAAAGCACTTGGTGGTTTCAAGTTAGGTAAAAATAGTGAAGCCTATAACGTTGCTTTTGATGAAGGAACTGATGGAAGGTACTGTAAGCAGTATGATATCTTTAAAAACACACCTGATGGGGTGTTTGTAGATAAGCTTTCAGGTGATGTACTTTTTGATACAAGAGATAGATTTAACTCTCATTCAGGATGGCTTAGTTTTTTTAAAGCAGTTGATGGCTCAACCATAGAAAAAGAAGATTTGAGATATGGCATGAGAAGAGTTGAAGTCATAGCTAAAAAAACTGGCATTCACTTGGGTCATGTATTTGATAATGCTCCTGGTGGAAGGCAAAGATTTTGTATAAATGCTACTGTTTTAGAGTTTGTTGCTAGAGACAAAATTAAAAACTAAGAACATTTTAACAGCTTATTGGATAAAATGTGCGATTAATTATGATTTTTAGGATAGATTTATGATCAAACCACTTTTGATAGAGATAGGCGTTGAGGAACTTCCAGCAGTTCCGTTTTTGAAAGAGTTACCAAATATAGAAAAAAAATGGCTTAGTATTCTTGAAGAGTACTCTTTAGCTTGTGAATTTGAGCTTTACTATACTCCTAGAAGACTTGTTCTTTGGCATAGTGAATTTCCTGCTTCTCAAGCCAACAACGAAGAAGAGTTTTTTGGAGCTCCTCTAAGTGTGGCATTTAAAGATGGAAACCCAACTCCCGCTGCAAATGGTTTTGCAAAAAAATGCGGTGTAGCTCTCGAAGAAATTGGACGCTCTACTAAAAATGGCAAAGAAGTTTTATACTTCAAGAAAGAGATTGAAGGTAAGGATTCCAAGTTACTTATAGGAGAT
>Ga0256840_1001889_pt1 | contig 18976 bp, 17 predicted proteins | sample 355202metaG_FD_185969 | JGI IMG/M metagenome (GOLD analysis project Ga0256840, IMG submission 185969) | Hydrothermal vent microbial communities from Mid Atlantic Ridge, Atlantic Ocean - 355-202 | ecosystem: Environmental > Aquatic > Marine > Hydrothermal vents | place: Atlantic Ocean: Mid...
TACAAAAATAATATTTAAAAAACAAATATAATTAACTATTATTTAGTGATTTATAAGAGGTGTTATTAAATTAATAAATTACTTTTTTTAATGCGTTTGCCCTGTTCATCAATATTAGTGGTTAACTTATTTTTATTTTTTTTTAGAGCTTTGTGACTTTGCGATAGAATTAAAACTAAATAGTTATTGTTGTTTAATAATATAATGATTACTAGCGCTAGGAAATTCAATGTTTAATAAATTAGCAATAGTTGGTGCAATTTGTGTAATGGTAATGTATTTATTTGTCTTTCCTTTGCTAAAACCTTTTCCAAAAAACAATAACGGTACATGTGTATCATAATTATAGGCCGTTCCGTGAGTTGTTCCTTTCATTTTTTTGTATAAATAAGCAGGTTTAAAAACGATTAAAATATCTCCAGAATATTTTTGATTATATCCGTTTTGTAGTGCTGCTAATATACCACTAGTGAAATTAGTATTTTGCATTGTATTTGCCGTTACAGCCTTATATATACCTTCAAATAAAATAACTTTATCTTTAATTTTCTCAATAACCTCTGAATAATTTAATTTTAATGATTGTATGACTTCTTTATCTAGGTAAATTTGGTTATTGTAAAAATACTCAATAAGCTCATCACTTCCAAATGTTGTTTTAGTATAATCATTTAGATAACTGAGAAATTCTTTTTTATTAAAATAACCTGCATTGATTTTTAAACTTTTTAAATAACTAGGGTTTAAAGCTGCAGCATGGTCTGCAGTTAAAAACAAAGAATAATTTCCTTCACCTAACTGTTTGTCTAAAAAATTTAAAAAGCGTTCTAAATCTTTGTCTAATCGTATATATGTATCTTCAATTTCTTTAGAATCAGGAGCGTATTGATGACCTACATAATCGGTACTTGAAAAGCTCATAACTAAAAAATCAATTTGTTTATTCTCTCCTAATTTTTCACCTTTAATAGTTGCTTCAGCAAATCGTTCTAAAAGGGTATTTCCAAATGGAGATGCTTTTAACAAGTCATAATTTCCGTTTTTTTTCATTAGTTTAGGAAGATTATGCGGAAAAGTAGGTGTAATTTCCCCTTTAAAGCATTGTTCAAAATTATTATTATCAGAAATACTTTCGGTATAAGTTGCTATATCGTTTAACGGATTCCAAACTTGTAATAAGTTTTTTGCAATATTAGATTGATTAAAATCATTTACCCATTGTGGCAACTCTTTCATATAGTATGAACTAGAAATAAATTTAGCATCTTTTTTTCCTCTAAACCAAAAAGCAGCATCTGCACTGTGACCTGCAGGAAGTATGGCAGCTCTGTCTTTTATACTTATACCTATAACTTTACTATCCTTTTTAAATCGCAATTTAAGTTGGTCTGTAATAGTGGTTGTTTGTAGTCTGTAAGGTGATTTTTTTCCGCCTTTTTTTGCTCCAACTGTAGTGTAATTAGCGTCATCAACACAATAAATTCTCTTTTTTAAGACTTTGTCATACCAATCGTTTCCAATAATTCCGTGAAGACTAGGTGTTGTTCCTGTGTATATGGAAGTATGTCCTACTGCAGTATAAGTTGGAATGTAATTAAAATGGGTGTTCTTACAATTAAAACCATCATTCATGAGTCTTTTAAAACCACCTTCTCCGTATTTATCATAAAAGCGTATTAAATAATCATATCGCATTTGATCAACAACAATTCCTACAACTAGCTTTGGATTCTCTTTGTAAATGGACTGTGAGAATGAAGTATTTGTAATAAACAAGACGATAATTACAATAAAAAATCTTTTCATTTTATGATGTTTTTAATTTTTCAAAGATACATCTTTTTCGTATTTAACAATAAATAATTAAGCACAATATAAGGTGTTTATTAAGTACAAAATTTAAACTCTTTCACTTCTCTTTCTTATCAAGAAAAAAATGAATGAATACATTTTAATGTATGACTATCATTAAGCTCCTTTTATTATGATTTGACTGTTAGCTTGTTACACTATTTTTTTTTGTAATATCATTAAATACAAATAGGTTTCAATATTTTGTAAAAGTTAATAAAATTCAAAAAAGGTACAGGTTATTTAGAATTTATTATACATTAGCACTTTATTTTTGCAAATGAATTATATAGAACATATAGGTAAATACTTCTTAATGCTTGGTCAGGTTTTTAAAAGACCACAAAAAGGATCAATTTTTAAAGATTCTTTATTTAGAGAATTGGATGATTTAGGTAATAAATCTCTGGGAATTGCCGCTTTTATTTCATTTTTTGTTGGAGGAGTGGTTTCTATTCAAACCGCTTTAAATGTTGATAATCCAATGATACCTAAATACCTGATTGGTTTTGCTACAAAACGATCTATTATTTTAGAATTTGCACCAACATTTGTATCCATTATTTTAGCAGGAAAAGTAGGCTCCTTTATAACTTCTAGTATTGGCACAATGCGTGTTTCTGAACAAATTGATGCTTTAGAAGTTATGGGAATAAACTCCTTAAATCATTTGGTACTACCTAAAGTGTTGGTTACAGTATTCTTTTATCCTTTTATTATTGCCATTGCCATTTTTTTAGGAATTCTTGGAGGATGGGTTGCAGGAGCACTCACTGGTTTATTCGCTACAAAAGATTATATAGATGGAATTCAGCTTGATTTTAAGCAATTTTTCTTAATTTATGCAATGATTAAAACCATGGTTTTTGCTTTTGTTATTGCTACAGTACCTGCGTATCATGGTTATTATGTTAAAGGAGGCTCATTAGAAGTTGGTAGAGCGAGCACTCAAGCTGTAGTGTGGACAAGTGTTGTGATTATTGCATTAAACTATTTCCTAACTCAAATACTTTTAAGCTAATGATAGAAGTTAAAGACATTCATAAATCTTTTGGAGATGCACATGTACTAAAAGGTATTTCAGCTGTTTTTGAACCAGGAAAAACCAGTCTAATTATTGGTCAGAGTGGTTCGGGTAAAACCGTTTTTATTAAATCGTTATTGGGTTTACATACTCCCGAAGAAGGTGACATCTGTTATAATGGTGTTACTTATAGCAAAATGACAACAGATGAGAAACGAAATTTACGAAAAGAAATAGGAATGGTTTTTCAAGGAAGTGCTCTTTTTGACTCTTCAACAGTTGAAGAAAACGTGATGTTTCCTTTAAAAATGTTTACCAATCAATCATATAAAGAAATGTTGGAGCGTGTTAATTTTGTTTTGAATAGAGTGAATTTAGACAACTCTAACAGCAAATATCCAGCAGAACTTTCTGGAGGAATGCAAAAACGTGTTGCTATTGCTAGAGCCATTGTAATGAATCCTAAGTATTTATTTTGCGACGAACCAAATTCTGGTCTTGATCCTAGAACAGCTATATTGATAGATAATTTAATTCAAGAGATTACAGATGAATACCAAATTACTACTGTAATTAATACGCACGATATGAATTCCGTTATGGAAATTGGCGAAAAAATAATTTTCTTACAACATGGCGTTAAGGAATGGGAAGGAACGAGTAAAGATATTTTTAGAACAGATAATAAAGCAGTAACCGATTTTGTATATTCTTCAAATTTATTTAAAAAAGTGCGTCAAGCTTATTTAATGGATGATGAAAAATAAGGTTGCTTACGCTCTGCCATCTTCCAATATTAAATATTTTAAATCAAGGAAAATAAACTCATAAAAAAAGCATCCATAAATGGATGCTTTAAATTTTATAAGAAATATAAATTATTTTACACTTCTAATGTAAGCAGTTAAGGCTTGTAATTCCTCAGCTTTCATTGCTTGAGTAATTGCTAAGTTAGCTTTCATTACAGCAAATTGAGCAGGATCAACAATTGCATCTGCATTTCCTTTTAAAAATTTAACCATGTTTCCTTTTTTATCAGCGTAAACTTTAGCAATTTCTTTTAAAGAAGGACCTACTAATTTAGCGTCTTCTTTATGACATGCTACACAACCTTTAGATGTAAATAATTTTTTACCATCCGCAGCTTTACCAGTTAAAGCTTCTTTAGTAGCATCAACAGCTTTTTCAGCTCCATCTTTTACTGCATTTGCAGCATCTTTAGCAGCTTCACCAGTTGCATTAGCAGCGTCTTTTACTGCTTCACCCGTTGCATTTGCAACATCTTTTACTGCATCACCTGTAGCTTTTGCAGCTTCTTTAGTTGCTTCAACTCCGTCTTTTGCAGCTTCTTTAGCTTTTGAACATGATGTAGTAGAAATTGCTAATCCAGCAACTACCACTAATGATAATAATACTCTTTTCATAATTTTAAAATATTTAATAGTTAGATTTATTGAATTGCAAAAATAATTATTTTTACGAAACAACAAGTGATTTTTGTTACATAAAAAATAATTTTCTAAAAATTAATGTTTAGTTTACATTGTGCTTTAGTTCAATTCATAAAAAAAGACCTATTTTTCAATAAGTCTTTAATAAATTATAATAAGACGAAATAAATTTATTCTTCTTCTTCGTTTTTGTCTTTTAACGCATCTTTAGCTTTAGAAACAGCGTCTTCAGATAATTTAACGGCATCATTTGCTAAATCTTTTCCTTTGTCTAAAACGTCAGAGCCTACTTCTTTAGCTTTATCAGTAAAATCTTTTGCCATTTCTGGTGCTTTATCTACAAATTCTTTAGTTTTGTCAGTAACAGTTTCTGCTACTTCTTTTCCTTTTTCTAATAAATCACTTCCAACTTCTTTTGCTTTGTCTGCTACATCATGTGCAATATCACTAGCATTATCTGCTATTTCTTTACCTACAACTTTAGCTTCTTCGGCAAATTCTTTACCTTTCTCCATTAAATCACCACTCACTTCTTTGGTTTTATCTACAATATCACTTGCAATATCACCAGCATTGTCTGCTATTTCTTTTCCTACCTCAATAGCTTCATCTGCTACTTCTTTTGCTTTTTTAAAAAAGCGATCAAAAATTCCCATAGTTATTTGTTTTAAATTGTTAAACTTTTTTGCAAATTTAAGCTTATTATCAGATTAACACCTATTTTTTATAAAAAAAAGAATTTGTGATATGAAATTTGTTATTTGAACTTTGAAATTCTATCTTTGCCAAAATTTAAAATAACTATGTTTAATAATTTAAGTGATAAATTAGATAAGGCGTTCCACGTATTAAAAGGACACGGAAAAATAACAGAAATTAACGTTGCCGAAACCTTAAAAGAAGTTAGAAGAGCCTTATTAGATGCCGATGTTAACTTTAAAATAGCCAAAGAGTTTACTAAAAGAGTTCAAGAAAAAGCTTTAGGACAAGATGTATTAACTACATTAAATCCAGGACAATTAATGATTAAATTGGTTAAAGATGAATTGACTGATTTAATGGGTGGTGAAACCGTTGGCTTAAACCTTAAAGGAAGTCCAACCATTATATTAATGTCTGGTTTACAAGGTTCTGGAAAAACAACTTTTTCAGGAAAATTGGCTAATTTTCTTAAAAATAAAAAAGCAAAACAAGTTTTATTGGTAGGTTGTGATGTGTATAGACCTGCTGCAATTAATCAACTTCAAGTTGTTGGAGAACAAATTGGCGTTGAGGTATATGCCGAACCAGAAAATAAAAATCCTGTTGAAATTGCTCAAAATGCAGTAAAACACGCAAAAGCAAATGGTAAAAACGTAGTGATTATTGATACTGCTGGTCGTTTAGCAGTTGATGAAGAAATGATGACCGAAATTTCTAATATTCACAAAGCCATTCAACCTCAAGAAACTTTGTTTGTTGTAGATTCAATGACTGGTCAAGATGCAGTTAATACTGCCAAAGCTTTTAACGATATTCTTAATTTTGAAGGAGTTATTTTAACTAAATTAGATGGTGATACTCGTGGTGGAGCTGCATTAACTATTAAAACTGTTGTAAATAAACCTATTAAGTTTATTGGTACTGGTGAAAAAATGGAAGCGATTGACGTGTTCCATCCAGATCGTATGGCAGATCGTATTCTAGGAATGGGTGATGTGGTATCTTTAGTTGAAAGAGCGCAGGAACAATACGATGAAGAAGAGGCGAGAAAACTCCAAAAGAAAATTGCTAAAAACCAATTTGGATTTGATGATTTCTTAAAACAAATTCAACAAATTAAAAAAATGGGAAACATGAAAGACCTTATAGGTATGATTCCTGGTGCTGGTAAAGCAATGAAAGATGTTGATATAGATGATGATGCTTTTAAAGGAATTGAGGCAATTATTCATTCTATGACTAAAAAAGAAAGAACAAAACCTACAATTATAAATGCTTCTAGAAAAAAGAGAATAGCAAAAGGCTCTGGTACAACCGTTCAAGAAGTTAATCAGTTGTTAAAACAATTTACCCAAATGAGTAAGATGATGAAAATGATGCAAGGTGGTGGCGGAAAACGAATGATGCAGATGATGCAAGGGTTGAAGTAGTGTTCAGTTGGCAGTTGGCAGTTTTCAGTTGGCAGTATTCAGTCTTCAGTTGGCAGTTTTCAGTCTTCAGTTGGCAGTTTTCAGTTGGCAGTTTTTGGTTGGCAGGATTTAATATTTAAAATTTAAGGAAATGCAATTACTTGACGGAAAAAAAACAGCAAATGATATTAAAGAAGAAATCGCTCAATCGGTTTTAGAAATTAAATCAAAAGGTGGAAAAATTCCGCATTTGGCTGCCATAATTGTTGGGAATGATGGTGCTAGTCAGACTTATGTTTCTAGTAAAGTTAAGGCTTGTCAGAAGGTTGGATTTAATTCTACTTTAATTGAATTGCCTGAGGATATAACCGAAGAACAACTCCTTGATGAAATTGAACTATTAAATAAGGATAATGATATTGATGGGTTTATTGTTCAGTTGCCTTTACCTAAACATATTGATGAGCAAAAAGTGTTAATGTTGGTAAATCCTGATAAAGATGTAGATGGTTTTCATCCTACAAATGTAGGTAGAATGACTTTAGATTTACCTTGCTATTTACCTGCAACTCCTTTTGGAATTATGGAATTATTAGAACGTTACAACATAGAAACTTCTGGTAAAAATGTAGTCGTTATTGGTAGAAGTCATATTGTTGGAAGACCAATAAGCATATTAATGAGCCAAAAACGAAAAGCTGGAAATGCAACAGTTACTTTGGTGCACAGTAGAACCAAAAACATTGAAGAATTTACTAAAAAAGCAGATATTATTATTGTTGCTTTAGGTGTCCCCGAATTTTTAAAAGCAAATATGGTAAAAGAAGGTGTTACCATTATTGATGTTGGAATAACTCGCGTTAAAGACCCTTCAAAAAAACGAGGTTACCGATTATCAGGTGATGTTGATTTTGAAAATGTAAGTAAAAAAGCAGCTTTTATCACTCCTGTTCCTGGTGGCGTTGGTCCTATGACTATTGCAATGTTGCTTAAAAATACTTTATTGGCTAGTTTGCGATAATTTATTGTAAATAGCTAAATCAACTATTTAATCTACTATCAAAATGAAAGTTTTTTATACTTTCAATTTTAACCTTATTATAATATTCTGGATGTCTACAATTTAAAACATAAATAAAAGAAGTGTGAATAATACAACTAGGTACTTTTAACGCTATTGTTTTATCTTTTTGTATCCATTTCGCTGCTATATTTGATAAAATTGTTGGAGCAGGATAATTTTTCCAATTTCTTGGAAGACTATTAAGGCTTATTTTTGAAATAGAATCATTTGGTATATTAAGGGTTAATATATCAAGATTTGGAACTAACATTGGAGGTGTATGAACAATAGTTTCTAAAAGTGCAATTTCTTTACTTTCACCTGTATATAACACAGGAGTTCCTTTTTTATTCCAGCGTCCTCCGTACATTGCGGCACCAGTTCCAGATATATCACTAGCGTATTTATGAGATGTAATTCTATAAACTTTCATAATTAGCTATAAACTCCATGTTCAATTCTACCCAAAACATCATTAACTTTCGAAACACCTCCTGGAACTTCAATAAGTTCTTTTGGTTCTAACCCACCAAGTGCAGTATTGGGTAAATTCATCCATTTGAAAAAGTTTTTTTTATTACCAAAAACTTCAATTCCATAAAGAAATAAATTAGAAATTTCAAAGAGCTTTATTGAAAAATTCCTTTCTAAAGTTTTATTGATTTTTGTCCAACGGTAAAGAGTGGGTTCAGAGATATTTAACATTTCAGCAGTAGCTGCTTTTGAAATATTAAAATACGTTGAAAAATTTAAAACTGCATGTATATTCACTCCTTTGGTTGCAATATGAATAAAATCAAATGGACTTTCTACTTTTGAAGTTACATATTTTTTACCAAAAACAGAAATTAATTTTTGATATTGCTTTGTTGAGGTTTTAATTTCTTCAATCATTTAATGATATATTTTATTAGATGAACGAAAATATAAATAATTTATGATATAACCAAATTTAAGTTTACTATACTTGTAAATATTCAATCAACGGTTTTCTCTCAAAGATTACAAAATAAAATTCTCGCAAAGACGCTAAGCTGAATGTTATTCTGATTTTAGAGTATAAAAACACCATTTCGAAGTGATTTATTTTTTATGCTTTTTTATTCACAACTTCGCGTCTTAGCGTCTTTGCGAGAAAAAAAAGGTGAGTAATTACCTATATTTTCCTTTTCTTCTCATAAAACCACCATCCAAAAGGAATTATTAAAAACAATACATAAGATATGAGTGTGATTGTATTTCCTTTAGCAACAATTTCTGGTTTAAATTCAAAAATAATTTGATGTTCGCCTAAAGGGATTTCTAATCCTCTTAAAACATAATCAACTCGTGTTATAGGTGTTTCTTTTCCATCAATAAAAGCATGCCAATCATTAAAAAAAGTTTCAGAAAACACGGCGAATTGTTTTGAATTACTCGCACTTTTATAGGTGAATTTATTAATTTCTTTCTTTATTAACTGAATTGTTGCTGTACTATCTATCGGATAAGTCTGGCTTAAACTCGAAGCGTCTTTTTTATTTAGTACAGCTGTTGTTTTGGTTTTAAGCTGATTTAAAGCTATAATCTCATCATTTGCACTATCAACAAATTCTAGGTTATTTACAAACCAAACATTGCCATTGGCATCCTCATTTTTTTGAAAGGATTCTTCTCCTTTTTTATTTGGAAAAATAATATATTTTACATTGAGCATATTTAAAACTTCTTCGTTGAGTTTTGAGGCTAATTGAAAATCAAATAATTCTTGATAACGTCTTGGCTTTACCGCATTATAACCACCAATTGAATTGTGAAAATATGAAGTACGACTTTCATTCATGGGATTTCCAGTAAAATTGACCACTCTGTAATGCGTTTTGTCTTTTTGTATTTCTTTATCAATTTTTGAAGCAGTAAATGGTCGTTCCACTTTTAATTCATCTACAAATTTATTGGCATTTACGTAGTTTTTATCTACTGTAATCATATCAAACAGCACCAAGATAAACAGTACCAAAATACTTTTAGTATAATCTATTTTTTGTTGAATATATGCCCAAAGAATACCTGCTGAAACTAAAACTAACACTAAAGAACGTAAACTATCCATAAATAACATAGTCTTTCTGTCTTCAATAATTGCACTAGACAAACCAGGAAGCATTTGGTCTAGTTGAATATCTGCTCCACCTTCAAAACTAAAGATAAATCTTCCGAAAAGGGTAAAAAAGAGTGCAATTCCTCCAACAATATAAGTCGCTAATTTGAGTGCTTTGAATTTTTTTTCTTTCGGTAAATCCGAATTAAAATAAGCATTTAATCCTAATATTCCCAATAAAGGGATAGTAAATTCCGCAATAACTTGTATGGAACTCACCGCTCTAAATTTATTGTATAAGGGAACATAATCAATAAAAAAATTGGTTAAAAAATCTAAATTTTCACCATAACTTAACAGTAAAGAGAAGATTGTAGCAGTAACTAGCCATTTTTTGTAGGAGTTTTCAACTAAAAAAACACCTAAAAAGAAAAGAAATATAATCACAGCTCCAATATACGCAGGAGCTCCAACAAAAGGCTGTTTTCCCCAATATGTAGGCAATTGGTTTATAAAACTTTTCGCTTGATTGGCATCGGTTGCTTTGGTTAAAAAGTGATAGGTGGCAGCATTTGTATCTAATTTTTCTACACTTCCTCCACCCATAAAACGTGGAATAAATAGATTAAAAGTCTCTAAAAAACCATAACTATATTCCGTAATATAGTCTTTATCTAAACCTGTATTAGCTTCTTTTTTAGATCCATTAGGATTTATGGTAAGCTCACTTGCACTACGTGTACTGTCTTTTGCATAATGCTTGGTAGCCATGAGTCTTGTTGCATTTACACCAAGCCCTAAAATCATTGCTATTAAAAGTATTCCTATATTTTTACTAAAAATAGGAAGTGTTTTTTGCTTAATAGCATCAACTAAAAAAACAATTCCAAAAATAGCGATGGCAAAAAACAAATAATAAGTCATTTGAATATGTGAAGCGTGAATCTCTAATGCCATTGCAAGAGCAGTTAGTGTAAAACCAAATAAATACCTTTTTTGAAAAACAGCAATAATTCCAACAAATACCAACGGAAAATAAGCAATTGCATGTGCCTTTGCATTATGACCAACACCGAGAATAATAATAAAATAAGTAGAAAATCCAAAGGCAATAGAACCAAAAATGGCTAATTTCCATTCCACTTTTAATACAGAGAGCAACACAAAAAAGCCAAAGAAGTACAGAAATAAATAATCTGCTGGTCTTGGTAAAAAACGTAAAAGATTATCTACTTTTCCAATAAAATCATTAGGATAATATGCACTTACGGTATAGGCAGGCATTCCGCTAAAAGAAGTGTTTGTCCAATACGGTTCTTTGCCTGTTTTGGCTCTGTAATCTTGAATTTCTTTAGCCGAACCTTTAAATTGTACAATGTCGCTTTGTAAAATTTGTTTTCCTTCTAAAACAGGATAAAAATAGGCTAGCGCAATGATTATAAATGCAATTATAGCGATTAAAAAAGGTACAGTTTTTTTTAGTTGAAGCTTATTGGTCATTGTATTTTATTTTGAAACAAAAATACTATAAAATAATTGGTTTGAGATTTGAGTAATGATATGATTTTTTTTTCGTCATTCTAATGTGTATCAGAATCTTTTAATATTTATATAATAATATAAAGCAAATCATTGAAATACTGATTTTACCGATAATACAGTTTTACACGGAATTTTCACCACAGATTATCACAAATTAGCACGGATTTATGAGTAGTTGTAATTTACACAGATTTTTTTATACGGCTTTGTGGTTAAATCTCCCGCAGATTACGCAGATTTTCGCAGATTTAATGAAAAAAAATGTGTGTTTATTGAAACACTGATTTTACGGATGATATAGTTTTACACGGATTTTTTAGCCACAGATTATCACAAATTAGCACGAATTTCTAAGTAGTTGTAATTTGCACAGATTTTTTTATACGGCTTGATGTTCTTTGTGGTTTTGTGGTTAAATTTCCCGCAGATTGCGCAGATTTACGCAGACTTATTGAAAAAAAATGTGTGTTTATTGAAACACTGATTTTACGGATGACACGGTTTTACACGGATTTTTTAGCCACAGATTCTCACAAATTAGCACGGAATAAAAGTAGTTATAATTTGCACAGATTTGTTTATACGGTTTGATGTTCTTTATATCTTCTTTGTGTTCTTCGTGGTTAAAAACTATGTGCCTATTGTGGTTGATTTTTCCCGCAGATTGCGCAGATTTACGCAGACTTTCTGGATAAAACTGTATGTTTATTGAAACACTGATTTTACGGATGACACAGTTTTACACGGATTTTTTAGCCATAGATTATCACAAATTAGCACGGATTTATGAGTAGTTGTAATTTATACAGATTTTTTTATACAGCTTGGTGTCCTTTGTGTCTTCTTTGTGGACTTCGTGGTTAAAAAACGATGTGCCTATTGTGGTTAATTTTTCCCGCAGATTACACAGATTTTCGCAGACTTTATGGAAAGCTGTATATTTATTTGAACACAGACATTACGGATAACACAGATTTTCGCATATTTTCAGCAACTAATTACTCAAATTTGCACGGATTATTTTTAGTTATTGGATATCGTCATACTGAACATATTTCAGCATCTCAACTATGTAACCTAACAAACCTAAAGATCTTTTATTTTCTATGTGCCTATGTGGTTAAAAACATATAGCTTAGTGTATTTATTTTTTGCTCACTATTTCTTGCAAAGCCAAAATAGTTTCTTTTAGTGTTGCGATAGTTTCTTTTTGTAAAGTAATAACGTAGTCTTTATCTACAATGCGTTTTTCAAATTGCTCTAATAATTGTTCTGAAAGTTGGTTGATAATAAAACCATTATTGCCACCTTTATTATCATGATTATAAAATGTATAATTATCCTCAGCAAAAAAATCACTTAAAGGCACTTGAAAATAACTAGCATACTTTTTTAAAGTTTCAATATCTGGTTTAGAAAAACCTTTTTCGTAATTAGAAATTGTAGATTGCGAGATGTTTAAATCTGTAGCTAAGTCTTCTTGAGACAAGCCCTTACTTTTACGCAGTTCTAATAGTTTTATTGCAATACTCATAATAAACCAAATTTACAATTATTAAATATTTGGTAAAAATACCATTTTTTTGGTTGGTACAAAACCTACTTTAAAATAAATTTGGCGTATTATTAACCAGTTTGCTTTGAAAAAAATAAAAAAAGTAAACACAAATTTTTTTAATATGAAAAAAATATTTAGTTTAGTGGCGTTGGTAGGAATGTTTGCGCTGATGAGTTTTGGGACAAAAAACAAAGAAGTAAATACGTTAAGCGATAATGATTACTTGATGATACTAGATGGCGGAGGTATTATGACAGTTGATGTTACTTGTGCTGATGTGGCAGATATGATATGTGGACATACTAACTATGAATGCTGGTTTGGTATTATGGGAAAGTGCACACAAAAATAGAACTTAATTTAATCAACCAGTAATAATAAATTTATTGTTACTGGTTAAAAAAAATAAAAATGAAAAACACATTTATATTTGTTGTTTTATTATTTATTAGCAGTAATATTATGTTCTCTCAAAACGGGCATGCTGTTTATGGAATTAAATATGCTGATTATGTAAAAATGAACTACAACTTTAATAAAGCAAATTCAGATATTAATAAAATGGCACGTTCTCTTTTAAAAGGTTTAAATAAGGAAAATGAAAGTATTCAATTTGATTTATTTTTTAATAAAAAGGAATCAATATTTCAACTACAAAACAAACTTAATATTGATAATGAAAATTCTACTACTATTGCTGTTAGTAATTCTAAAGGTGTTTTTTATAATAATTCCAAAGAAAGATTACGGCAAGTTAATAGTTATGGAAGTACATTTATTGTTAAATATAATGTTATAAATGAAGATAATTGGAATTTATTAAGTGAAAATAGAAAGATAGGAAAATATAATTGCTTTAAAGCTTTAAATAGCTATAACATCGACGGTGAAACATTTGAGGTAGAGGCATGGTATACACCAGAAATACCTTTAAAATACGGACCAAAAGGCTTTTATAATTTACCTGGTTTAATAATTGAATTGACTATTACAAACAGGACTAAAATCACCTATTTTTTAAAAACTATTCAAATAAAATCATCAAAAGTTAAAATAAAAAAACCAAAAAAAGGAAAAAAAATATCAAAAAAAGAGTATGATGAAATTGGAAAAAAATTAATGATGAAGATGAGAAATGAGAATTAACATAAAGAGGATATTAATATTTCTAGCTTTAATATTTGTATCCATCGTAATATTTAAACAAAAATCTGCAAATAAAAGTATTGGTAGTTTAAGTTATACAATAGATTTTAATGTAGAAGATATTAATGAGTCTAATAAAACTGACCCAATAATTGCTGGATTGGATTTGTTTGATGAAATAAATGAAGCATCCAAAAAATTAATATTTAATCTGAATTTTTCAAATTTAGAAGCTTCTTTCTCCCTTAACAAGAATGTTGATGTTAATGATAAAATGAGTAAATTAGCAATTGTTTTGAGTGGCGGAAAAGGTTTTTTTTACAACAACTATCATAATAGAGTTAGACAAGTTGATGCTTTTAACAATAAATATTTAATAAAATACAACAATATTAAATCAACAGATTGGGTGCTTAAAGAAGATATGAAAATAATAAATGGTTATAAATGTAATAAGGCGATATTAAAGAAATCAGATTCGAACTCAGAAGAAATAATAGCATGGTATTCTCCAGAATTACCCTATAGATTTGGTCCAAGAGGAATAGGGAATTTACCTGGTTTGATATTAGAACTTTCTGTTACAAATAGAGTTGAAATAATATTTACTGCATCAAATTTATTATTTAATGATTTAGAAAATATTTCTGAACCTTTAGAAGGTATTAAAATAACAAGAAATGAATTTAATGTGATAAAGCAAAATAAATTTTTAGAACTAATTAAGTAGAATATATAAAAATTTAATAATCCTAGAAAAGTTGTATCTATTACTTGAATTTAAGTTCAAATTTATGGAGAGTAGAAGAAATTAATGATAAACAAAATATACAATAACTTAAAAATCCTGTTCCTAGTAACAGGATTTTTTTCATTGCCCATCCAATCCCAAACCATTCAAGTAAAAGGTACGGTTAAAGATAGCATACAAACACTAAGTTATGCCAATGTTTTTGCAGTACCCAAAGATAAAACTGTAAATATAGCGTATGCCATTACAGACGAGCAAGGCAGGTACAAACTAAAAATACAAAAAGGAAAAGCCTATGAAGTTACTGCTAGTTATTTAGGTTATGTACCTAAAAAAGTAAACTTTCAATTTGTAAAAGACACTATTTATAATTTTAAACTTTTAGAAGATAAAAATCAGCTTAACGAGGTAAACATTACTTATACCATTCCTGTAACCGTTAAACAAGACACCATTACGTACAATGCCAATAGTTTTGTAACAGGTAATGAGCGTAAACTAAAAGACGTACTTAAAAAACTGCCAGGTGTTGAGGTAGATAGAAAAGGAAATGTATTGGCAAATGGTAAAAAAGTAACCACACTTTTGGTAGAAGACAAACCTTTTTTTGGAGGAAATACCAAGTTAGGTGTAAACAATATTCCAGCAGATGCCATAGATAAAGTGCAAGTATTAGAAAACTACAACAGTGTTGCTATGCTAAAAGGCTTACAAGATGATGATAAAGTAGCACTAAACATTAAACTAAAAGAAAAGAAAAAGAAATTTGTTTTTGGAGATATAGAACTTGGAGGAGGAACTCCAAAAAAATATTTAATTCATCCAAAATTGTTTTATTACAGTCCTAAAACAAGCGTTAATTTTATTGGAGATATAACCAATACTGGTAAAAAATCGTTTACCATTAGAGATTATATGGAGTTTGAAGGAGGAATTGCAAAAATGTTTAAAGATGCAAGCGGTTATTTTAAATTATACCGTTCAGATTTTGCGCAATATTTAACTAATCAAGATTATAAGGCAGACAAAACTTTGTTTGGAGCATTTAACATTAGGCAAAGTATAAGTAAAGCCACAGATTTAAGCATGTATGCAATTAGTGCAAAATCTGTAACCGATACACAAACCACAACAAACAACCAATACCTTTACGGAATACCTTTTACAGAAGATAGAAACAATACTAAAACAAATCAGAATTTTTATACCATTGGTAAACTTACTTTAGATTATGATCCAAGTAGAAAAACAGATTATGCTTTTAATACTACATATAATGTTTCAAAAAATGAAAGTTTAGGAAATATCAACACAATAAGTCCAAATAAAGATATTACTATTGAAACGATTTCTAATTTAGAAGCCTTTACTTTTTCACAAGATTTAAGTTTAAATAATGACTTATCAAAAAAACACACTTTAACTTTTAACGCAAACTATTCGTATAAAAAAGACAAACCTACTTTGGCTTGGAATACCAATCAAGAGTTATTAGCCAATTTAATACCCATTACAACACAAGATTTTTATAAAATACGTCAAGATAAAAATATTATATCACAAAACGTAAATGCTTTGCTTAAAGATTATTGGGTTTTACACAGGTTTCATCATATTTATACCAGTTTTGGAGTAAATACTTCGAGCAATCAATATGTAAATAAAGATTATCAGCTTTTAGATAATGGAGCAGTAAATAATTTTAATACCTCGCAGTTTGGAAACGATTTTAAGTATCATTTTTTAGATGTTTATTTAGGTTTAGAATATAAATTTAAAGTAGGAAAAGCTTTTTTTAAACCTGCCGTTTATTATCATAATTACCTTTGGAGTACACAGCAACAAGAAGATACAAAAAATCGGTTTTCAAAAAATATGTTCTTGCCACAATTCACCGCAAAAGTAGATTTTAGAAGTTCAGAAAAACTGAATTTTAAGTATAAAATGAAGGTGAATTTTCCGAGTGTAAAGTCGTTAATGAACAATTATATTTTGAGTAGTTTTAATCGTGTTTTTAAAGGAAATCCTAATTTATCAAACAGCTTATATCATAGTTTGAGTTTAAGTTATTACAAATTTAATTTATACAGAGGTTACAATTTCTCTATACGCACAGCTTACAATAAGAAAATACAAACCCTAAAAAACGCAACAGAGTTAGAAGGAATAAATCAATTTAGTACACAAATAATGTTTTATGAACCAGAAACTAATTGGTCTGTAAACGGTACTTTTTCAAAGACAATTAAAAAAGTCAAAGGAAAAATAAAAACAGGTTATCGTTATAATGATTATTATCAGTTGGTAAACAATTCACAAAGTCAAAATAACAATACTACAGTTTATGGAGAACCAAGTATAAAAACCTTATTTAAAAAATTTCCTAATTTAGAAATTGGATACAGAAAAGATTTTACTACTTACCAAAATACACAAACTACAAAATACACCAATGAAAGGCTTTTCGCTTATTTAGATTATGATTTTAAAGATTTTATTTTTGAAACGGATTTTGAGTACAATACCTATAAAAATATAACAAATCGTAACATTAACAATAGTTATATAGATGCTAATGCAAAGCTATTTTACCAAAAAGAGGATAGTGCTTGGGGTTTTGAAATAAAAGCTTCTAACTTATTCAACGCTTTATACAAACAAAATAACAGCCAATCAGATTTTATAATAAGCGATAGTAAAACGTATATTTTACCACGTGTTGTTTTGTTTAAGGTTGTTTATAAATTATAACGAAGTGAGAGTTGCTGAATCTCACCGTTCATCAATCAATTTAACAATGTCTAATTTCTTATATTTAGTAGTTAAATCCATATAATTAAATTGGAGTTTTGATGACGTTTTTGGTAAAGAACCGTTAATAAATGCACGTTGTAAAATATCTTCTACTAAAAAATCAAGTGCTTTATATTCTGGATGATATTCTGTTTTTAAAGAGAGTTTAAACAAGTTTGCTGTGCCGTTATACCAAAACGCTTTCCATCCAGAACGGTATTTTTTAATTAAATCAAAAACGGTTGTTCCAGACTGTCTATGTATTAATCTTATAAGTAAGCGACCTTCCGTACGAGTTAATTTTTTTAATTGATCTTTAAACTCTTCATTTAATAATTTTTGTGCTTTTTTAATATACTTTTTACGTTTCCGTTTTGATTTTATTTTAGCGAGCTGTTTATCCACTTCCTCTAAAGAATTCACGGTAAGTAAGGCGTAAGGAAAAGCTTTGTGTATTTTTTTCCAATACCAATAATAATAATTGCGCTCTTTTTTGTTTTTAAATTTTACTCGTTTTAGCAAAACCACTTCATCTAAAGAAAATTCAATAGAATCTCCTTCAATAAGTACCTTATCATCATCTAAAATGATTTCTTTTTTATTAATCTGACTAAAAGTAGAAAAACCAATAAGAAGTATGAGGATGGTTAAAAATTTATTCATATTTTAATGCTTACTAAAATCGTTCCAAAAATATTATTTATAAAAATTGAATGGTTGCTATCTAAAAAAATACAATAGCCGTTTGTATTGTTTTTGTAATCTATAGGAAGTGTTTCTAATAAAACCTAGTCGTTTTTCACCTATAAGTGTTTTGATACTTCCATCAATACTACCTTGACACATCATTGCAGGTTGAGACCAATACATATTTATTTTTTCTTTTTCAACTAATTTATCATAGTACAAATCAATTGGTCTGTTTACTTTTACATTTTTTATAGCATCTAAAATTTGTTGAGCTGCTAATTTATCAATTAAAAAACCAACATTGGTTCTTGTTCTGTTTTCTCTGTATAAATACTGTCCTTTTTTTCGTTTACTTCTTGGAATATAACGCAAAGTTGAATCTTCAATCGAAATAATAAAATTGGATAGATTTCTATTTTTTATTTCAGATTGTATCTTGCTGAGCATGTTATTAAAATTTGAATAACAATAGATATCATCTTCTAAAATTAAAACTACATCATCCTTTTGATTTACTACTTTTTCACAAGCTAAAATGTGTTTATAAGCACAAGAAACAGCACCTCTAATTTCTTTCATATTGCCTTGAAAATAATGTGTTAATATCTTTTCAGACAAATCTTTTATATCTCCTTTAAGTATAAATTCAATATCTAGGTTTCTGTTTTTGAGTTCGTTTTTAATGTGTTTTTCACGTTCAAAAGCATCGCTAACATGTATTACAAAAGTTTTCATATATATGTTTAATAAAGTTTCAAAGATAATTAAAGAAATTATATATTTTTAAAATATCTAAAGTTTCGCACCCAATAAAATCAATACCTTTCATCAAATATTTTCTAAAAATGTAGCATAATTTTTTAGGGTAAAATCCTAAAAATCAGTATATTTGAGGTGTTAAACAAAAAATATTCCA
>Ga0256840_1001890_pt1 | contig 18975 bp, 22 predicted proteins | sample 355202metaG_FD_185969 | JGI IMG/M metagenome (GOLD analysis project Ga0256840, IMG submission 185969) | Hydrothermal vent microbial communities from Mid Atlantic Ridge, Atlantic Ocean - 355-202 | ecosystem: Environmental > Aquatic > Marine > Hydrothermal vents | place: Atlantic Ocean: Mid...
TTTAGAATTGCATACATACAGCAGTTTAAATCCGCAATTTCTAAAAGAATACAAAGACGCTTTAAAATTTGCTGATAAAGCAGTGGTTTTTTATTCACCTCATGCTGTTGAAATTAAAAAATTAGCTCCTGTAAGTAAACAACAAATTTTTGAAGCTTTTAATAGAGAGGATTTAATTATTTTTACAAATCCAAAAGAGTTTAAAAACTTTATTTTTAATGAAAATTTATCTGAAACCAATCTTTTACTTATGAGTTCAGGTAATTACGGAGGATTAGATTTTAAAGAATTAGCTGATAATTTATAAAAAAGTGGACAATTTGGGTAGTGGACTACCCAATTTGGCAAGTTTTTATGTTTTAAACGCTAAAAGTTATTAAATTTACAAAAAATTAAAAATGAAATCAAACGAAATATCAAGAGGAATATTAAAAGCAGTTGCTATAATTTTTGGTGTACTTGTGTTGTTTTGGTTTTTTTATAAAATAGAATCCGTTCTTGTATATATTGCTATTGCAGCTGTTGTTTCCTTGATTGCTAGACCTATAATTCGTTTTTTAAAAAGACGATTAAAATTCAGAAACACCTTAGCTGTCGTGTCAACTATGCTACTGTTTATTGCTTTATTGATTGGTTTAGTAAGTATGTTTATCCCACTAATACAACAGCAAGGAGAGAATTTAGCTTTGTTAAACTCAGACCAATTTAAAACAAATATTCAAACAACAATAAACGATTTAAACAGGTATTTTCAAGAGCGAAATATCAATATTTTTGAGCAATTAAAAAGTTTAGATTTAGCATCGCAATTAAATAAAATTCCGAATATATTCAACTCCGTTGTAGGTGCTTTGGGAACGATTACTGTAGGATTATTATCTGTTTTATTTATATCTTTCTTTTTAATGAAAGATAAAGATTTGTTAAATAGAGGTCTGCATGCTATCGTTCCTAATAGTAGTGAAGCACGTTTTGCAAAATCATTTAGCACGATAAAAGATTTATTATCACGTTATTTTATTGGATTAATATTTCAAATAACCATATTGTTTATTATTTACACTATTGTATTGACCATATTTGGAGTTCAAAACGCCATTGTTATTGCTATTTTAGCTGCAACACTCAATTTAATTCCGTTTATTGGTCCATTAATAGGAGGAATACTTATGTTATTTTTAACAATGACCAGTAATATTGGCCAGGATTTTCAAACCGTAATTTTACCAACAACCATTTATGTAATGATAGGTTATTTAATTGCTCAGTTGATAGATAATTTTGCAAGTCAGCCTATTATTTTCTCAAAATCGGTTAAATCACATCCATTAGAAATATTTTTATCTATTTTAATTTTTGGATTGTTATTTGGAATTATAGGAATGGTAGTTGCTGTTCCAACTTATACTGCAATAAAAGTGATTTTAAAAGAGTTTTTGAGTGATAATAAAATTGTACAATCATTAACTAAGAATCTGTAATTATTGAAAATATTTAAAAATGTTTCACGAATTAAAATATAATAGAGCTAGACATAAACTTCTTAAAGTTTTATTTTTAAGATTCCCTAAGCTTAATCTTGAAAATTACGAAGAGAAAATTAATTATTCCGAAACAGGATTGCTATATCGGGAAATAGACTCTATGTTCGCAAACAAAGATATTAATAGAGAATTACTTCTTTCTGAATTATACAAATCTAAAGAAATTGTTCAATTTACTAAACCTGAATTAGGGTGTTTTATTGAAGAAAATAATGGAATCAGTGCGTTGTCCAATAGAAAATATTTAAAAGAAAACAGAAATAATTTAATAAAATTTATCACTTTATTTGGTACGATTTTTTCTATCATGGCATACTCATTTAACATTTATAATATTTCTAAAAATAATGATTCAGATAGCACATATAATAAAAATATCGTTAATTTTTCTGACAATATTAGAAGTTTATTAAAAGCTGAAGACGAAAAGGATTTTAAACAAATTAGTTCGTTTTATGCTGACAATATTGTAAAATATTGGAATTCTAACAATATCAATAAATCAGAATTAAGATTACAATACGAAAAAGCTTGGTCAATATCATTAAATCCTAAGAATGTTATCGTAAGTATAGATCAGATAGATAATTACACTTATGTTTTAAAAACAGTTTTTAAGTTTTATGATATTAGGCAAGAAAAATATAAGACTATTAGAAACTCAGTTAGGTATGTTTTTAGTAAAAAAGGAAAAATTATAAAGGTTAGTAATGAAACAATTAAGTAGATTAATTCATTTACTAAATTTATTATTAATGAAATTTAAAGAGAGTTTTTGAGTGATAATAAAATAGTTCAATCACTTACAAAAGGATTATAACTTTTCTAAAAAATTAACAATTATTTCATTTAATAATTTTTAAAAATGACAAAAGTCATTTTTTGAATTTGTGTTTGTTTGTAATTTTATACTTTACTAATTTAAACAAATAATAATGAAAAAACATGTTGTAATTTTTGAAGCTAGAGGAGGTTCAGACAAAGGGAAATATGGTTTTAGAAGAGATTCTAAACCTATTATAGATTCACTTAAAAATAGAGGGTGGTCTGCCGAAATTATTTTTTATAGAGATGAAGATAGAGGGGAAATTTATTGTCATACAAAAGAAAAAGCAGATGCTTATATTAGTCGTGTAAATCCTGGTAATTTAGAAAATGAAACCGCTTATTTTCAAATGCTAAGAGAACTGGTAAATAACGGAGTAGAAGGTTTACCACATCCAGATGCGATGATAGCTTATGGAGCTAAAAACTCTGTTGAGAAATTAAAAGGAACTTCTATTGTACCAGATGATGTATATACTTATTATGATTATGATGTTTTAAAAGATATGTTTCCTAAAAGTTTAACAAATGGCGTTAGAGTTCTTAAGCAAAATAGAGGTTCAACAGGTGAAGGTATTTGGAGAGTTGAAGTTTTAAATGCAGAAAAGTATAAAAACAAAAAAAGTATTCCTTTAGATGCCAAATTAAAACTTACAGAGGCAAAAGATAATCATACCGAAGAAAAAACACTACAAGAATTTTTAGAATTTTGTATTAAATATTTAGAAGGTGATAACGGAATGTTGTTAGACATGCCTTTCTTAGAAAGAATTGTTGAAGGAGAAATAAGAGTCTTGATGTTGAGAGATAATGTGGTAAATATAGTGCATAAAAAACCTGCTCAAACAAAAGATGCTTTTTCCGCAACATTATTTTCTGGAGCAAAATATCGATATGACAAACCAGATCAATGGCCAGAATTAGTAAAATTAGTGAAAGATTCTTTACCAATTATGCAAGCTAGATTAGGTAATTATGATTTGCCATTAATTTGGACAGCTGATTTTATGCTAGATACAGATAAAAAAACAGGAAAAGACAAATACATTCTTGGAGAAATTAATGCTTCTTGTGTTGGCTTTACCACTTTCTTAGAGTTAAGTGAAGATATAGCTGATGAAGTACTAAACCTATTAGATGCTGAATCTGCGGTTAATAATCGTTGGTCTGCATTTAGTAAATAAAAAATACCATTCTAAGGTATAAAATAAAAAAACCTATTAAGATTTATTTTTCTTAATAGGTTTTTACATCTTAACTCATCTGCCAAAAAGCAAACAATTCCATCATTAAGGCAATACCAATATGGATGACAATTCCACCGTAAATATTTTGAGTTTTTAGGGCAATTGTTCCGAGTAAAAATCCGCCAAAAAACGAAGAAATAGCCTCTCCAACTGGTTTTCCAAAGTGTAAAACACAGTAAGTAACAGCCATTGGTAAAACCACATCTTTACCTAAATATTTTGAGAGCGCAAAGATGAAATAACCTCTAAAAATAAGTTCTACAATAAAGAATCCAAAGGCATAACTCATTTCATACATTCCAACAACGGCATATTTTGGAAAATGAAAATACTTTATAATTAAACTACCTCCAGAACGTTGATATCTTGGATATTCTCTTAAAAAATCTGGTTGATAAGACGCCAAAGCAATTAAAGGCACCATTAATAAAAGCATCATTAAATAAGGTTTTAATTTCACTTTAGTAATATTTTGTAATCCGTAAAAATGATATAAATCCTTTTTTAGAAAGGTCTTATAGATAATATAAAAAGGCAAAACCGTAACAAATAAAGAGATAAAACTATTTACTATACGTCTAACAAATCGGTAAGAATAATTGTTAGATATCCATTTCGCAAAATACACTTGATGGTAAAAACCTCTGTCTAAAGCCAAAACAAACAAACCTAATAAGCTAAGCAACCAAAAGCGTTTATTTCTAAAAAACTTTTTATTATCGGTAAAAAGATATACAAAAACTAAGGTGATATAATAAGGAATACCATGATATAAAAAGAATAAAATAGTATGCCAAGGCGTTTTGTAAAATTTATCGATATGCGAATCTTCTATATCATATTTAAAATTAAAATAGAGTAATAGTGCGGTAAAAATTACGGTAGCAAGATATAATTTAAGATTAAAATGCTCTTTTAGATAATCTTTTAAAATGTTAAATACGTATTTCATTTACACTTGTTTTACGGAAATAATTTTAGCAGGACAAGCCTCTTTTGCTCGGATGTTTTCTTCATAAATAGAATCGTCTAAAGATTTTAACGTATGAAAGCCTTTTTTTTCTACGGAATGTAGTAAAACAGACTTTCCATCACGTTTAGAAATTTGCCATTGCGCAGGAGCTAACTCCACACAATAATTGCATCCGATACATTTTTTTCTTTGAAGTGTAATGACTACCATAATACTATTTAACTTTCAGCAAATTCTGTTTTTACAATTTTATACAATTTATCCGATTCACGTATTCTAAAATCTAATTTTATAGTAACATTATCGCCTTTTGTTGCCAATTCTTTCTTTTCGTCATTTACTAACATTGATTCGAGTTTAAACTCTTTTGCGCCAGTAGTTGGACCAGTAATCAACAAGGTGTCATTCAGTTTAATATCGTAAGCATCAATTCTAAATTCACCAATTTTTGCTTTAGGAAAATAATGCACACCTTTACCAACAAAAACTTTCTTTTGTGTAGCGTGAGAGCCAGATTCAGTACTCCATTCTCCTAATTTTTGACCGAGATAATATCCGTTCCAAAAACCACGATTATAGACTTTTCCTAATTCTTTCATCCAAGCAATCACTTTTTCTTTATCGTATGTTCCATCAGCAATAGCATCAATCGCATTTCTATACGATTTTACTACTTGTGCCACATATTCTGGAGCTCTACCACGTCCTTCTATTTTTAAAACTTTAATACCAGCATCGGCAACTTGATCTAAAATATCAATAGTACATAAATCTTTTGGAGACATAATATACTCATTATCCAATTCCATTTCAAAGCCAGTTTCTTGATCTATAACCGTATATTTTTTACGACAATTTTGTTTACACGCACCCCGATTTGCAGATGAATTATGAGAATGCAAACTCATATAACACTTTCCAGAAACAGCCATACACAACGCACCGTGACCAAAAATTTCTATTTCAACTAATCTTCCAGAAGGTCCTTTTATTTGGTCTTTTTCAATTTGTTCAGTAATGAATTTCACTTGTCTTAAACTCAATTCTCTACTGAGAACAATGGTATCAGCAAACATAGCATAAAATCGTAAAGTTTCAATGTTTGTAATGTTAATTTGCGTAGAAATATGCACTTCCATTCCTTCGGTTCGAGCAACTTGAATTACTGCTTGATCCATTGCAATTACGGCAGATATATTTGCTTTTTTAGCCTCTTTAATTAAAGTCTTAACAATGGATAAATCATGATCGTATATTATAGTGTTTAAAGTTAAGTAAGTTCTTACACCTTTATCAGCACATTTTTTTGCAATTTCGGACAAATCATCTAAAGTAAAATTAATAGATGCTCTTGCTCTCATATTAAGTTGTTCTACACCAAAGTAAATAGAATCTGCTCCATTGTCTAGAGCTGCTTGCATAGAATCAAAACTTCCTGCAGGAGCCATTAATTCTATTTTGTTTTTTGTACTCATTTTTAGTTTTCGTTTGGGCAAAAATAGTGATAATTATTAACTCTTATAAAACAAAAAACACTCACAAAAAGTAAGTGTTTTAAGTGTGGTCCCACTTGGGCTCGAACCAAGGACCCCCTGATTATGAGTCAGGTGCTCTAACCAGCTGAGCTATGGGACCGTTTTAATTGGATGGCAAAGATACGAGATATTTTTAAGTATGCAATAAAAGTTTTTAAAAATATTTTTTAATGCTTGTTTAGCTCCTGATATACTGTAATTAAAGAGGTTGTTAAAAAACAAACTATTTATATTTTGTATCTTAAAAACACTCATTGTTATTATTAAATATATTGTGTTTATGCACTTGATTGATTTTTTTGCTAAAATATTTAGTCTTAATATTTGTTGTTGTTTGCCTGTTTTTATTGTTTTTTTACTAAAATGTTTGACCTATGTTTGACCTAATATAATTTAACGTGTGTTTCTAGTCCTACATTTATTACTAAATTCACATTGTGAATTAAAACACAATATATTTTTTCATCCATTCTATTAAAATCTATCTTATATCTCTTTATCTTATTTATAAAAAAATTAAAAAAATCTGAATTAAAATAGAAATGAACCTCACACAAAACATCAACATTGAAGTATAATATTATTCTTTTTGGAACAATATTAAATAATTGTTTAGATACCTTATCCTTGTACAGGTATCTTTCATAGGTAATAGCATTAATGGTGATGTCTTCAATTGCAATCAAGTCAAATTCATAATTTTCAAGTTGTTCTCCAATGACAAAATGAAAATGTGTTAAAAGTTGTTGCTCTTTTTTCATAATAACACTATTCTAAAATTTCTAAATCCCAACCTAATGGGTTTGTATAATAATCTTTTCTCTCTCCTTTTTGAATATAGCCGCCTCTTAAATCCACATATATTTTTACTTTTTGTCCTAAGAATACATTATTTATTAATGCTGTTTTACCATTTAAAAAAGTTATTTGAAATATATTATGATGAACATCTTTTGTAGCAATTAATATCTTTTGTTTTGTATATTTAGGTGTTATTAAACAACTAGTACTACTGAATTTATTCTTTTGTTCAAAAATCTCTACTTTATTGATTTGCTTAACTTCTCCTATTATTTCTATCATATTAGCTTTCTTGAGTAATCTTAAATATTGTAATGAGTATTTAAATTCTAAATGGTCTATAATTAATGAACTTGATATGGTGAAGTTATAGTCAGTTAGCTCTCTATTGTCATAGAAAACATCATTAAATAAGTTTTGCTTTTTTTCATTATCTTGATGTTGAATATTAAGCCAATTATTTAATTTTGTTACATTATTTTTAATCTTATCATATATTGATAATTGTTCTTTAAAAAACATTTCGTTTTCTGAACAAAGAGATATCTTTTTTAGCAACTCATAAAAGTCTATAAACTCATAAGCTTGCCTGTTTTGCTCTAATAAGCGAGGAAATGAATTTTTAGAACGAATACTTGTAATTGCTTGATTATATACAAATTCATATTTATAAATCCATAAATTTATTTTTGTTACAGCATAAGTGTTATTTTTCGATAAATTGTTAAATTCTAATATTGCATTTGAACTTTGTATTGTGTTTTTCATATTTACTGTGATAATAAAAAGCCACCTTTTGAGTGGCTATAATTTGTATTACGTATTTTTATCTGTAAATAATTGTAATTTACATATTTCTTTTAAATAAATAAAAAACTAATACACCCAAAAGAATACTCAATGAAATACTAATAATTGTTGTCGTTCTTTTATTTGATTTCTCTGTTGATAAGATACTATTATATACACTTTTATCTTCATGTAATTGCCAATTAGTATTTGTAAGCCTATCTAAATCATCAGCATGTTCTACTAATTGACTTTCAAAATTTTTACTTCCATATCCTACATCTTCAGGATTAATTCCTTGTTCTTTAAAAAATGCATCCATATCAAAAGTAGGATTTTCTTCTTGTTTTAATTTGTGGTCATTAACTAAGTCTTTATAAGTTTTTTTACCAACTTTTAAATTATTTTTATGTTGTTTTGAAATAGGTTTCTTCTTATTGTTTCCTATTTTCAAAACTTTTCCATAATTTTTATATTCGTAAATTCTATTGTTTTTGAAAGTGATTGTAGCTTCTCCAAACTCTCCGTAACCCCAAACTTCTTCATTTACATATTTATCAATGGTAATTGGATTACCCATTACTTTTTTCACATCAAATTTTGATGAACCTATATTGATGTAACTTTGTGCATTAACAGTTGAAAACCCAAGAAAGAATAATATTAGTGTGATTGTTTTTAATTTCATTTTAAATATTTTTGTTAAAATTTTATTTCTCCATATAGCCTAACATTATTAGAAAAGTCATTAGCAATTGATTTTTGCATTTTTGCATTTTTTTCTGACAAACTATATGTTTTTTTATAAGTTAATTCCACTCCTGCTACTTTTTCATAATAATCAAGATGAATAGATTTTTGTCTGTAAATTAAGAATATATGACTTTCATTATATGGCAATTTACTTTTTTGAATAAAATACTGTCTTTGATTTTTCTTCATCAAAATAAAATTTTGTCCTTCCCAAAGATTTTCTGCAAGTGTGTCTATTAAAATTTTGAATTCTTTACCAAAAGGATTTTGATTATTAACTTCCTTTGTTTTTAGTCTATTTTTGTCTATTAAATATAAAAATAAAAAAACTGCTGCACTTATTACTAAATACCCCATTACCTAATTTAAAAATCGTGAATAATCATACTCTTGTTCTCCATAAAATTGAGCAACTAAATCCATTATTTCTAAATAGTATGGATTTCCTTCTTCTTCTAATGTCCAATCAATGCTGAAATCATTAATACTATCATCCCAAGCTTGAATTTTAAAATGATGTCCATCATTAATATCAACACTAAAATAGTTTATGTCAAATTCTTTATAAGTGTGTAATATATTATTATTAATGTCATAGATAGTAAATTTTAATGTATCTAGTCTGTACACATTATTAATAGCAGTTTCAAACTTAATTGAGTTGTGTAAATTTGTTTCTTCTACTTCATCTTGATTACAGCTAAATATAATTAATGATAAAATAGCTATTAATACTAATAATTTCTGTTTCATAATGTTTATTTTTATTGTTTGATGCAAATTTAATAATTTTATCATTAATGATAACCAACTTAGTCGAATTAATTATCATTTTTGACAACTAATAAGTTAGGTTAAAATGAATAGAAAAGAACAATTACAAAAAGCAATAGGCTATAAAATCAGGCAAATACGAGAAAATAAAAAAATTGCTCAACAAGATTTAGCAGCTTTATGTAATTTTGAAAAATCAAATATGGCAAGGTTAGAAGCTGGTAAAACAAATCCAACTCTATATACTCTTAAAAAAATTGCTGACAATCTCAATATTTCTCTTGAAGAATTAGTTGCTAATATTTAAAATTAAGCTATTAATACCTATACTATATTTTTAAAATATTTAAAATAAGCTTGTTTTAAGCAGATGTTTGCCACAAGCACATTTATAATTAAAATAAATCTGGACTAGAAAAGGGTAATAATTTTCTACTCCAGATACTATTTATATTTTTGAATTATCTGCAAAACTATAATATGATTGTTTTGTGATGATTAAGTGGTCAATTAACCTTAATTCTAAAAAACCACAAGCATCTTTAATTTTTTCTGTTATTTCATTGTCTGAATTACTTGGGGTTAAATTACCACTTGGATGATTATGAACTAAAATAATTCCAGATGATAATGATTTTAAGGCTATACTTAATAATAGTTTAATATCCACAGTAGAATTTGAAACACCTCCTTTAGAGAGTTCGTATATCCCTATAACATAATTAGCTCTGTTTAATAAAACTATTTTTACAACTTCTTGCATTTCTATGGTGTTCATATTCCAATGAGAGAGAAGTAATTTATACGCATCATTGCTATTTGTTATTTGTGTTTTTTTATTATCACCTGTAATGTAAGAGACCTGTATTTCTGTTAATTTCATAATTTAAAAATAAAAAAGCACACAAGTCATAGTCTTGTGTGCTTTAATTAGTTAAAATGCTGTTTCTAATTGATTTACTCCATTTTTAGAAAACGTATCAAAATCTGCATCTAATGATTGTGGTTTAGCATCTGATTGTTTAATAACCTTGTCCTGTACAGGTTTATAAATCCATCTGTGAGTAAGAGTTACTTCTTCCCCTGTTTCTTTAACAACATATTTAAAAGGTTCTACTTCAATTTTTACAATTTCCCCTTCAATTTCTGTACCAATAACAGATTTGCAAGTTGCTTCATCAAATGTAGTAGGAATTGAAGCTCTTCTTATTGTAGCATAAAAATTTCCTGTTTCCTTACTTTGGATAAGCTCAACACCTCCTTGAATTTCTAATGTAAAAAAAGTAGTACCATCTTCTTTTTCTCTTTCTTTGTAATTAATAATTTTTACCATTTTGTTTTGAGTTTAAAAGTGAATAAATATTTAATTATTAATACAACACTTTTATAAATTCAACTATCACCTTGAATTTTAAGCAATTATATTAATAAAAACTACAGAATATACTTCTGCGAAAATTTGTGAGGGTTTTTCTTTAGGCTGGGGGTGTTTTCCTTTTTAGAAGTGGGTGGGGTGTTGTGTGTGGGGTAGTTTGCGTGTTTATTAAGAGTGCAAAAAATAATTGTAAAAAAAATAGTATTTCATGTTTTTTTTTATAATTTTGTTGAGAAATTGAGACTTACCTAAAAAATGAAAGAATTAAAAATACAAGCATTTGAATACCTTGTGTCTAAATTGTTAGATTGGCATAGCGAATTTTCTTCTAGTACGAAGAATGATTTGAGTATTTTAAAAGTACTTAAATTAACATTTTTTACTTCAGCAGTAGGTGCAAATAGCAACATAAACACTTCTTTATTAGATGAAGTTTTCAATAACTATGTAGCCATGCCTTATGGTCATGTTGAAAGTGATATATATACTTATATTAAAAACAATGAATTGCCAAATGTTTCGATTAACAATAGACAAACTGTTTTGAATAATCGTTATTCATCTGACGAATTGAACATCTCTATTAAGGAAAAGATTGACAATTCAGTTACTTTATTAAAATCAATTAATCAAGATTTGATTACTCTTTCCTCTTTTGAATTAGTTGACTTAAGTCATGCTTGGTACTCTTGGCAAAAATTCTATTCTATTGCAAAAGCAAACAAAAGAAATAGTGAACCTATTCCTACTGATGAAATAAAGAAAGAAGACAAAATATATCAACTTTAAAAGATAGTTAATTTGTCATCTTTCATTCCCAAAACATTAAAATATTTAAATTCCAATTTTGAAAATGATTGGCTTAATGACTATTTAGGAGATAATGACAGTATCTCTGAAAGTAATAAATCTCTTATTCTATCTAAAGTAAATGATTTATTAAAAAACACTATTGATTTATTTTTCAAATCTCTAATTTCTGGAGAATACATTTTAGACACTAAAAAGATAATTAATGAAATTGACGAATTAAATGCAGAGTCAAACATTTTATTAAACCCTATAACCATTGACAACTCTGATTCCCAAGAGTTTTTGTTAAATGTTTTAAAAGGAGAGTATATTGATATATTAAAAATTTACAGCAATATATATTTAAACTTTATCAAGTTAGTTCAATCACAAAATGAAAACCCTAATATTGATATAGTTTATGAAGCAAATTTTGATACAATTAGGTTTTTCAATAAAGTTTCTAGTCATGCAGAAAGACATACAATAAAGTTATTTAACCTTATTGTATTTATTTATAGAATAGACCATTTTTTTAATGATGATGTGTCTACATATAGTTCAATCAATCAATTAGAGAACTCTATAAAAGAACATCAAAATTCAAAATATTTTGTTCCTATAAAGGAAAAATTGAACTTTTTAAAGTTTAAGTGGGAAATTAGACAAAAAAGTTACAAAAAGAGAAATTTTAAATCTACTAAAGCATATATTATTGATGATGAACTATTTATCTCTACTGATAATGTTAAATACAACCCATCATTAAATAAATTGAAAAAATGGAAAGAATTTATTGAATGTTATTATGAACTAGATGATTGGGAAAGTAGACTTAACAACATAACAAATGAATTCAAACATAAAGAACCAGAAAAATTATCGACTTTAGAATTAATATTTCTTTTAAAAGGTTTTAAAGATGTAAACAAAGACTACGAAAATTTAAAAGATATAGTAAAAGAATTTAAAAAAAGATATGTGGAAAACTGTAGCACAGAAAATAGATTTCTTCACAACAAAACTTACCTATATGCTTTAAATAATCAGTTTTCTGCACTTCTTGAAAAGGACAACATCAAAGGTAGTTCAATTAAAAATTTAAAAATTGAAATTGAAAAAATTCAAAATAAATGTAATATTGATAATTTCTTCATTGAATCTAAATATATAAACTATAAATTAAATGAATTAAGTAATGTTGTTAATAATAGAGAAGAACTAGCAAATTTATCTATTTATAAGAAAGATTTAGACCACCTAACAAAGTCTGTAAACCTATATAAGAAAAAGTTAAATTGGTCAAAGAACAATCATAATTTATTATTTCAATTGCCTTATAATGAGTGTGTTATAAAATCAAATATAGATGATTTGAATATACATTACGCATCTTCTATTGTTTTACCATTACCTCATCAAGAAAGTCAAGATAATTATGAAAAAATAAATGATAAATTAAAGGAATTAAAACAATTAATTCTTTCTGTTGATTCATTAAATAAAGAATTTACCATAATTAAGGGTTTAAAAAATGAAATAAAAACTAACCAAATAAAAACTCTTGAAACCATAGGCGTTTTTACAGCAATAATAGCCTTCATTCTTGCAAGTATACCTTCTTTTTCATTTGTAAAAGAGTTTTACCAAGCCTTACTTTTTACAGGGATAATTGGCAGTAGTTTATTTTTAATGGTAAGTTTAATATTTTTATTTACAAGAGGATTTAAGAAAATTAACTCATGGATTCTTATTTGCTTGTCTGTTATCATTTTTTGTTTTACCGTATTTAACTTGAAGAGTTCTATAAATAAAGTAGAAAAGGATATGCAAATTAAATACACTAAAAAAATAGACTCACTTAAAATTAAAAATAATAAATTAAATACTATATTTAAAAAATTAGGGAATAAAAATAATCCAGCCTCTAAAAAACAAAAATAGAGGCTGGACTTCACTCAACTCAAAAACCAATGATGAGAATTACCACCATTGAGAGTTTCTGTTAATCCATTTGAAAAATCAAATGCATTAACATTTCTAGATAAAAAATTATCAATATATGAGCTTTTATTTGCTCCTGTAAAGAGATTATAAACATTCCAAAGGTTAATTGTACCATCATCATTTCTACCAAAACTTTTATCTTGATAATAGTCTTTTGCAATAGTAGATATTTGACTATCTATTAATGATAATTTAGGAATATTTCTCTTTTCTTGTTTAGGAAGATAATTGTATAATCTTGCTTTACCAATCATTTGAGCAAATTGAGTTTCCGTCATTATTTGCTGAGATAACAATTCCATTCTATTAATATGTTTTTCAGCATTATAACTTTTAAACAAGTCTAAAATTTGATTTTGCAATTCAGAATGACTACTTACTCTAATTTCATCTTTGTATCCATCTGTAGAAATACATAAATTACAACATACCATGTTTTGAAATCCAATAAACACTTGAAATTTTTCAAATGATTTTTTACTATATAAATTTTCTTTGTTGTATGCTCTTACACCTCCTACAATTAAAGCTAATTTTTGACCATTAATAGTTTTAGTAATTGAAGGAATTCTTATTGCAAATGCCATTCTTTCAAAATACTGGGTTTTTTCGTGGTCTAATAACTCTTTTGCGGATTTATGTATTGCTTCTGGAATTCTACCTTTTATTTGATGACTAACTCTAATTTCAGGTTTATTAATGTTATGATGATTAAATACTGTATTAACAGCATTTAATGTGACTTCAATAAATTCTTGGTGACTTATTGTTCTTTCATTATCTTTACTGAACACAGGTATGATACATTCTGTTTTCAATTCTCTTAATTCTATTTCTGAAGTGTTGGCAACTATAAAAGGACTTAATTTATAATCCTTTTCAGTTATTAATACCTGTAAAGGCAAGGGAGAATAATTTTCTGTATTATCAATCTTTTTAGAGATTACAGATACATTATTCAATTTAGTTTTTTTGTGTACTTGTACTAATTCCATTACTACTAAAGTTTTTAGGGTTAATTAAATTTTCTATTTCTTGTTTTTTGTCTTGAAATTCTATTTTTAAAACTTCTTGATACTGAGGATAATCTTTATATAATGAAATTAATTCTTTCATTGTTAGACATTCTTTAATGCGATTACTAATTACCCTCTTAGGTACAGGTACAGAATAACACCATTTTAGTAACTTCTCTCCTGTTTTAGTAGTTATTACAAATTCAGGTTTATTCATAAACAAACCTGTTCTGTCTTTAGAGGCTTTTGCTAAATGCTGGTCATTAATTAATTCAAAATTAACTGTCAACTCATACTCGAAGCCATCTCGGGTAATTTCCTTAGTACCATGCTTTACAACTTGTGTTCTACCATTACTACCAACATCTAAAGAATAATCCACTTTTCTTCTTGTAGTCGTAATAATATGGGTTCTTGATTGTAATATTTTATCAATAAATGCTTGATGTAAAGGAGTAACCTTTGCCCAATCTTGAAATCTACCACCTAACTTAGTTTGAATATCCAAACATCCACCTGTTCCAGACCATTCATGAGTAATACTATCAATGATTATCACTTCCATATTGGCTTTCTCACAGACTTCAATTGCTTGAATATATCTTTGAGGACTATAAGGAGCTTTTAAATCTAATACATTAAATTTACCTAAATTTGAGTATAATGATGCTGATGAATTTTCAGTATCAATAACTGCAATTTTAGACCAATCTTTTGTCATTCCATAGGCTAATAAAAGAGCACTATGAGTTTTGCCAAACCCACTTGCTCCAGAGATACCTAACCTTAGTTTTACGTTTTTTCTTTTACTTTGTTTTAATTCCATAATTTTATTATTTAAAGGTTAATTTTTATTTGAATTATTTAATTTTTTTAATAAAAGAGGTTAATTCCAAAATGGAATTAACCTCTTTTAAACTTATTAGCTAACCAAACTATATATAGGTTGTGGTTCTTCTAACAACTTATTCATTGCTTCATCTATGGTTTCATTCTCAAATTCTTTTAAATATACTGTTGTAATGTTAGCATCTCTATGCCCCATAGATTGGCTAATGATTTCAATTGAAACCCCTGCATACTTTAAGTTGGTAGCAAAAGAGTGTCTTGCTACATAACTTGTTATATCGCCTTTGATACCTTGAATTTTAGCTAACTTTTTAATTTTTCTATTAAATACTTTTAAAGCTTTTGTTTTTCTGTTATGAATTTGAACAGCTGTTAAATTATCTTTAAGTAAAATAGGGAAAACATATTTTGTGTCTCTATTTTGAGATTTATAATAATCTAATATTACCTGTACAGGTTCTGATATTTTTATTACAAAAGATTTTTTTGTTTTTGAGCGGATATAAAATATTTTGTCTTCTTGAATATTATCCCATTTTAATTTAGTCATGTCTATAAAATTCATTCCTCTTGTAAAATAACTGAATAAAAAGAAATTTTTAGCATCTATTAATCTTGGGTGTAAAATTGTATCTAAATTTTCGACTTTTTTAATATCATCTCTTGAAAGAGCTTTTTTAAATCCCTTACTTTTAAATTTTGAAGTTTTAAAAGTCTTAAAAGGATAATGCTCTTTTTTTACAATATCTTTTTTTATTGCTTGATTGTACAGTGCTTTCAAAGTTCTTAGTTTTACTCCAATTCCACCATCAGAATTCCCATTACTTCTTAAAAAAGTAACATATTTATCTAAAAAGGAATGAGTAATTTCTCTAAATACTATATTATTATTTCTGTTAAATTTAAAAAAGGAATTGAATGTATCTTTATATGTTTTTGAAGAGCCAATTCTCTCTGCTAAAATTAAATCATCTATTTTTTCTTCCCAAAAGGCTTTAACTGTAATATTACTTGATTGTTTACCTCTAAATTTGTCTTCAAACTGATTTAAAGTAAAATCATTTTCTTCAAGCTGAAAATCATCTATTATTTTTAATGCTTTTTCTCGAAGCCTTAGTAAAACTCTATTACGCTGTGAGTAATTTTTTTCACTCTTTCTAAATTGAAATTTTATATCATCCCAATTTTGTAATTTACAAGTCATCCCTAATGAAATTATTTTTTGTTTTCGATTTTTTGTAATTCTTAGAACAATAGGATACTCACCAAAGCGATTCATTTTTTTTCTTAATGTTATTTTTATACTAGCCATTTTTAATTTTTTTGTGACAAATTATAACTATAAAACATATAGAATTTGTCATGTTATTTTTAATTATCTATTAAATTTTTGAATTTTTGAATTAAACTATTTCGCAGAAATTTATGTGTCTTTAGCAAATCATTCTTCTCTAATAATTTATTAAATCTTTTAATATGAATAGCTTTACGATTTCTGTTTTTCCTTTCAGATAAATTTTCCCAATAATTAAAACTTAAATACATTTGAATTTCTTTCCTGTCTTTTTTTGATACTTCATCAGGTATTTCATCTATAATTGTAAGTTCATCAAATCTTTTAAGCAAATCTCTAAATAATGTTCTCAAAACTTCTTTATCTTTCAAGTCAAAAAGATTATAGCCTCCTAAACTTTTAATTACTTTGTTGCCTTTATATTTGATTTCAAACCTTAATATGTTAGCATTGAGGTTATTTTGTTTAGCTTTGTCATAAACCTTTATATTATAGTTAGAATGGTTGAACTGCTTAAGGCAACCTTTTCCATTAAAATATCTATTAACACTATGTGTCTTGTATTTGTGGTAAATAATATTATTAGAGACAATATCTTGAGCAGGTATTAGAGTTTTAATATTTAATCCAAATTCTAATTGTGTTATTTTATCATGTCTAGAAAGCAAGAATTTATCATTTAAATAGTCTATAGTTTTACATAGCCTATTATACCCAAAATCATTATAATTATCTGCTTTTCCATGCTCTATATAGTTTGCCATTTTATGAATTGAGTTTCTTAAACAAGCTGTTTTTTTAGTTATAGACACTTCCATTTTCTTTTCATAAACTTTTTTTGGATATAAAATTTCTCCTGAATTCTGTTCTATAATTGAATAACATTCTTTAAAATTATCAGGGTTAGTTACATGATTTTCAATCCTATATTTGTCATAGAAAGTTATTTTAACAAAATCTATCATAGCTTTAGCTTTTACCATTGTTAGATAAATATTGTTCTGTTTTATTTTCAAGCTCGTCAACAGATAATACTTTACTGTTGAAAATCCAATCATCAACTTCACTACGTTTAAAATAAATTGTTTTGCCACTTGGCTTATAGTGAGGTATTGCCTTTTCACTTGTCAACTTATAAAGCCTCGACTTTGATAGTTGTAGATACTTAGCTACTTCTTCAAGAGTTAAAATTTCTTTATTTAATATTTTTTGTTTTACTAAAATTTCTTTTATTTCATTTAATGTTTCTTTTATGAATGTCATAATTCTAAAAATTATTAATGAGCTCATTATGATTAATAATGATGCAAATAAAAGACATAAAAAACCCTTTGTTTATATAGTGTAACAAAGGGTTAATGTAAAGTGTAAGGTAAAGTGTAAGGTTTTATTTATTTATTGAGTTTGTTATTTTAGCAATAAGAGAAGATGTGTTTTTTTTTAATCTATTATTGGCAACATCTATATCATTTTGATTAAATAGTTTACCTTGTTTATTGTAAAATGATTTTGATTTTGAAATTCTTGCAGGAGTTAAGTTATTAAAAAATATTGATATAGAATTTAAAAAATGAACAGATACTTGATTATTTGATTTAAAAACAATAGTATTATCTGTTTTTATAGGGTTTCCACATAATACATTAATAAAATCTTCCTCATAAACAACATCATCATCAATAATTTCTAAATTAACAGCAATGTCATATAATTCTGTTAATTTTGATTTTTTTATATTTGGTTTTACTTCAAAAAATGAAAATTCGTCTATTTTTTTATGTACAAAGTTCTTATAAGAATTTTTTAATGAATATTTTTCAATTAAATAGTTGATTAATTGATTTAATTCTGATTTTATATTTCCTATATTTGGATAAATTATATCTGTACGATTAATTAAAAAGATTAAATTTTGGATTATTCGTTCTAAATAACCTTTATCATTTTTAAAATTTTTAATGATTTCAATAACATTCTTATCAATTTTATTTTTTAATATTTTACATTCATTTTTGATTGTTTTTTCAAAATCTTTTTCAAAATCAAATATTGAAAAACCGTCATCTGTATATATCTTTACAATTCCTTTATCAAAATCTATTGAATGTATATAATTAGGATAATTTTCTGTTAATTCATTTATCGCAATTTGCTTACGAATTTCGTAATTATTACTTTCCAATAATTCATTAAAAAAATTAAATAAATCTTTGTCTTTGTCCATATTCAAATGTAATAAAAAATACGAAAACACAAAATGTTTGACCTATGTTTGACCTAACTAAATCTTAAAAACAGAAAAACCCTTTATATAAAGGGCTTTGTGTTGTTTTTTATAAAGATTGTCCGCTTCTTATGAGTCAGGTGCTCTAACCAGCTGAGCTATGGGACCGTTTTATTG
>Ga0256840_1001891_pt1 | contig 18971 bp, 23 predicted proteins | sample 355202metaG_FD_185969 | JGI IMG/M metagenome (GOLD analysis project Ga0256840, IMG submission 185969) | Hydrothermal vent microbial communities from Mid Atlantic Ridge, Atlantic Ocean - 355-202 | ecosystem: Environmental > Aquatic > Marine > Hydrothermal vents | place: Atlantic Ocean: Mid...
ATAAGTGGTGATTCTACAACGGAAGAGAAATCTACGCCGATGTAGAAATAAATATAGGGAATGCTGGAGCATCAATGGACTTTAAAGTCAAGGCATGGCAGGCAGGAGCATTCGTTGAGGTTTTGAAGAAGAGAATGGAGAAACTCGAGGAGCTAATTGATGAACTTGCTAAACAAAGAGAGCTCAACAAAATCCTGAATGGTGATGGAGAAATCAGGCCGAGAACGTTCGCTGAAGCTTTTGCCGAAAATAAAATCGATGTAATTTGCTGATTTTTTCTTTTTTCTAGGAAGTTGGTAAAATGAATGAAGAAGACATCATCGATGTTTACACAAGAGAGGATGCAATAGCAGATGGGATAATCTTCAACGCTGGCAGAATAGCGAACAGAGAAGTTGATTTGACAGCGAATCTGATAGCAAAGCTGGACAAATACGAGCTTGCCAAAGCAATCGTTGAAGGACTTGACTTAGCAAGGCATTTCAGACAGCCCGAGACGAAAGAAATCGTAGTCAATGGCAAAAGGGTTTGGGTTGATGACAATGGCAGCGTTATAACGCTGATGCTGCCTGAAGATTATTGATTTTCTTTTTTCTTTCTTTATTTTTTCTTTTCCAGTTTCTATTCCGATTTTCGTCCAGTCCAAAAGCCGCCGTCTCCAGTGAGGCGGCTTTGCAAGAGCCGCTGAGGAGGCGATTCGATGGGATTCGTAGTCTGTCCGGTTTGCGGAAACGTTGGATGCTTTGAGCTGGTTGATGCGAGATACACGGCAAGGAAGGCAGTTGAAACAATGCAGTGCTGCAAGTGTGGTGGAATCGTTAAAGTTATGCTGGAGGCTTAGCTATGTCAGCAGAAACAGAGTACGAAGAAAGGAAGTTCACAATGGTCGTGTACAGGATAAGCGAAACGGAGTTCAGCGTTCTAAGCCTTAATTCAACCTTTGGAAAGCCAAAGCAATACGTTGTGAAATGGGTTGGCTACAAGTGGATCTGCTCATGTCCTGACTATGCAAAACACAGCGAGGAGATCGATTATGCGTGCAAGCACATTGAAGCAATGTTTAAAGCTGTAAAGAAGATAGGATGGAGCAGGGATGGTATTGAGGTTGAAGTTGTGAGGAGATACAGGCAGTTTAATGGGAATGGCAGGAATGGGAGAAATGAAAGGAGCGTTGAAGCTGAAGCTGTTAAGCAGAATGTGGAGATGACAACATGAGAAAGATACTCATTTCCAAAAGTTATATCATGCTCAAATCGGACAATCTAGAATTCTTTGTTGGCAGGAAATGCTTTGGATTGCTGAAAGCTGCAATGGAGGAGGCAGAGCAAATGAGAGATGGAAAGCTTAGAGAATTAAAGCTTTGATTGCTATTATTTTCATTACTTTTTCATTCGTTTTTAGAATTTGCCAAGTTATATCTAATATCTAACTCATCCAAAGCTTTTTTACACTTGATTAGCATTAGCATTCTGTAGTAAGCTTTCCTTTCTCTTTTAACTGTTTTCTTTTAAAAGACTTTAAAGGGCTTGATAGCCTTAGATATTCCATTGAACTTTAAGTCATTAAGTCAGAATTTAGCACATGCAAAGAGATGAAAATTAGAGATTAACAGAAATCCAAAACCCAACCTCCCCCACCCACCACCCCGATGACTTGTTCTAATCTAATTTAGAGGATTTGGAAAGATCTTCAGAATAACTGGAAACTTTTCAAGAGTTTCTTCCCTGATCAATTGGATCACTCAAAAAAAAATTAAGGAAATTCAGGATATTATTTATTTTGTATGATGCTATGGAGCAAATGTTTTAATATCTCTCTGGGAAATTCTAAATGGGGATAATAATGGCAACCCTGAATAATTTTATAGACACGGGGGCTCAATCTCAGGAGCTTACACGTGAGTTCGAGAATCAGCTCTGGAAGGCTGCAGACAAGCTGAGGAAAAAAGTGGAAGTGCATCAGTATAAATACATAGTTCTTGGATTAATATTTCTGCGTTATCTTTCCTACGCCTTCTATGAGAGGAGGGAGGAGCTAAAAAAGTTGTTTGCAGACGAAAAAAGCGATTACTACATTGATGATGAGGAGCTGAGAGAGCTTGCCTTGGAAGACGAGGATTATTACCTTGAAGCTGGAATCCTATACATTCCAGAAGAGGCGAGATGGAAGTATCTCGTAAAAAATGCAAATCAACCGAATATAGCTGAGATTATAGAGAACGCAATTGAGACGCTTGAGGAGAGGTATCCGAAGCAACTCAGAGATGTTATTCCAAAAGTTTATACGAGTTCCAACCTGGATCACTACGATCTCTCCTATCTGATCAACCTCTTCTCCAAAATCAATTTTGGCTACGATCACAAAGCCATAGACGTTTTCGGCAGGATTTACGAGTACTTCCTTGGCAAATTTACAGAGATTGAAGGGAAGAGGGGTGGTAAGTTCTACACTCCTCGCTCGTTAACAAAGCTGATAGTTGAAGTTCTCGATATAAAAGGAGGGAGAATGTTTGATCCTTGATGCGGAAGTGGAGGCTTCTTCGTTTCTGCAATAGAAAAGCTTGAAAGAGAGGGCATAGACAGGTTCAAACTGCAGATATACGGGCAGGATTCGGATCAGATGGCATGGAAGCTGACAAAGATGAATCTTGTGATTAGAGGGGTTGAGGGAGATATAAGGGTTGGAGATAGCTACCACGACGACAAGTTTTACGACATGAGGTTTGATTTTGTAACATCAAATCCACCATTCAACGACAGCGAGTGGGGGGCAGAGAGAATAAAGCCGGATGATCCGAGATTGAGAGTGAACGGGTTCAAGGTTCCTGTCCCTCCCAACAACAATGCCAACTACATGTGGATTCTGCACTTCATCTACCATCTCGCCCCCAAAGGAAAAGCCGGCTTTGTTATGGCAAATGGTGCATTATCTGCCGGAGGGGTGGAAGGAGAGATAAGGATGGCCATAGTTAGAGCAGACCTCGTTTATGGCATTGTTGCTTGCCCGTCCAAGCTCTTCTACAACGTTTCTCTTCCAGTCTCACTCTGGTTTGTGAGGAAGGAGAAACCGGAGCACATGAAGGGGAAAGTCCTATTTATTAATGCAAAGGATCTCTACACCCCAATTTCAAGAAGGCAGAATGAGATGAGAGACGAACACATAGCAAGGATTGCGGATAAGTTCAGGCTTTTTGAGAATGGAGAGCTGGAGAGGATAGATGAGGTGGGATTTGCCAAGGTTGCGACAATAGAGGAGATAGCCAAGAACGGCTACGTTCTCACTCCGGGAAGATATGTTGGAGTTAAGCTCGATCTTGATGATGAGAGCTTTGACGAGAAGATGAGAGTTTACAGTGAAGAGCTTTCAAACCTGTTGAAGGAGGAGGAAGAGCTAACAAGAAAAGTTAGAGGAGTTATGAAGAGTTTAGGATATGAAGTGTAAAGAGAGGTGTGGAGAGATGGAGGTTAGGGAACTATTAGATAAAGTTTACAATGGTGAAATTGTCTTGCCAGATTTCCAGAGGAGCTTTATTTGGTATCCAGAAGATGTTAGGGAACTAATTGTTTCTGTCTTGGGAGGTTACTTTGTCGGTTCAATGCTTACAATAGGCCCCATATCTAAAGAAGAGTCCCCGTTTGCTCTGCGGTTAATTGAAGGTGTTAAGGAAGTGAACGAAGATGCAAAAGTTAAACCAGTAGTTACAATACTGCTTGACGGGCAACAACGCACGACCGCTTTATTCTATGCACTGTATGAGCCAGATATACCATTAAAAGATAGAAAATATCCGCACAGGTTTTTTGTTGATTTGAAAAAGGCTTTGGAAGGGAATTGGGATGATGCTGTAATTGCTGTAAGTGTAGCTGACAAAACTCGTCTGAACAAAATTAGCAAAGGTCAAGAGATTATACCTTTATCGCTTTTCAGAAATTCAAAAGAGCTAACTAAAAAGTTTAAAGACCATCCACGCTTTGAAGAAATATACGACTTAGCTCATGATTTCTTGAGCCGTAAACTCCATATAGTCAATCTGTCATGGGAGAATAGCGATGATGGAATAGAGAAGATAGTTGAGACTTTTGAGAGGATAAACAGAACTGGCGTTCCCCTATCAGTTTTTGACCTTCTGACAGCGAAGCTTTACAAACATGAGATAAATCTAAGAGATCTTCTTGAGAACTTTAGGAAAAGATATTCTTTTTTAAAAGATGACAAAATGGATCCCATTTTCGTTTTAAAGGTAATAGCGCTGATGAGAGGGAAAGAGCCAAAAAGAAAGAATATATTGGGATTAGAAGCAAATAGCTTCATTGAAGATTGGGAAACTGCCTGTAAATCGTTAGAATATGCCTACCAAAGATACCTCGACACAAAGGATGGGTACGGTGTTTTAGACTTCAAGAAGTGGGCGCCATACTCGACAATGATCGCTCCGCTCGCAGCAATGATTTGGTATCTCAAGAAGAATGGAATTGAAAGCAAAATAAATTATGACAAAATAGACAAGTGGTACTGGGTTTCCGCATTTTCCAATAGATATGATCAAGCTGTAGATTCAAAAAGTTATAGTGACTTTAGAGCGATTGTTGAATGGATTGAAACTGGCAAAGAACCTGAATTTATCAAGAAGTTTAACTCGGAGGATGTTAACTTTGATGTCGATAAACAATCTTCGGCAACATACAGAGCTATAATGAATTTAATTGTTTTAAGAGGTGCTTATGATTTCAAAACAGGACAGCCACCACAGTTTGAAAGGAGCAAGATTCAAGATGACCACATTTTTCCAAGATCCATTTTTAATGAAAATAGGATATTGAACAGAACTTTAATCACAACAAATCAATCAAAAATCAATAAGAGGCCTTCCGAATATTTCAGAGAGAGAATAATGGAGCTTGGAGAGAAGAAAGTAAAGGAAATTCTGGAATCTCACCTTATACCTCCTGAAGCGTTGGATGCACTATTGGAAGATGACTTGGAGAGATTCATGGAGTTAAGAAAGGAAGCTATTTTGGATGAAATTAGGAGGAGAACCCAATGGCCCTGAAGCTCTGCTGCGAAATGGAGTTCAGGCAGACGGAGATTGGGGAAATACCAAAGGATTGGGAAGTTAGGGTTAAAATCAGAGAAGTATTTGATGTTCTGGGATATAAGCTGGAGGTGTGAGGTTGGATTTGGGAGCTCAGTTAATATTGCTTGTAATCTTTGGAATTGTTGGATTCATTACAAGTAAAATTGTTGGAATAAACCCCTACAAGATTTTCTCAGATCTCGGATCTGCCATATTTATACTAGCCCTAACCTTCTTTATTTTTCCTGCTTCATCCGATCCAAATCTTGTGGCTAAAAATTTGGAAAAAATGATAGAGTTTTTCGCCAAATCTCTTCCAAGTATGGTTATTGGAGATGTTGCTGGAACTATTGTTTCCGCCATAATGGGGGAAAGGTAATGTATGGTAAAAAATCAAATAAAGTTATGAAAAACCTCGAAGAGGTAATCCAGATACTAAAGGAGAACGATAGAATTCTGAAAGAGAGGTTTAAGGTTAAAAGTATAGGCGTATTTGGTTCTGTAACGAGGGGGGAGCAAAAGGAGACAAGCGATGTTGATGTTATTGTTGAATTTTACGAACCAGTAGGCTGGGAAATTGTCGATTTGAAGGAATTCCTTGAAGAACTGCTTGGGGTTAGGGTTGATGTTGTTACAAAGAAGGCTGCTATGAGAAAATCTATGCTCTGGAAATCCATAGAAAGGGAGGTAGTTTATGTCTAAACGAGCTCCAGAGCTGTTCATCCAGGATATGCTGGAAGCAATTGAGAAGATTGAAAAGTATACTTCCTCAATTGAAGATTTAGAGGATTTTATGGGAAAAGATATGGTTGTTGATGCAGTTTTAAGGAATCTGGAAATCATAGGAGAGGCTGCAAAAAACATTCCCGAAGACCTTCGCTCGAAATATAGAGAAATACCCTGGAACAGAGTTGTTGGTTTGAGAAATGTTGTCATTCATGGCTATTTTGCAGTGGATCTCGAAATTGTATGGGTGATAGTAAGAAAACAGCTTCCTGAACTTAAAGAGGTTCTACTGAAAATGATAGAGGAGTTGGAGAAATCAAAGTCAAAGATAGATAAGGAGGAGTAGTAGCTATGAGAAAATCCGCCAAGATTAAAGCTTCGCCGCATCTATTGAAAAAATTTAGAGAAAATTCAGGATATACAGAAGAAGAACTGGCAAACAAACTTGGTGTGACGGCTGAAAAAATTGTAAAGGTAGAGAAGGGTGAAGATAGTTTTACTTTAACCCAGATAAAGAAGCTTGCAGACATCTACAAAGTTCCTTTAGCAGCCTTCTTTTCAAAAGAAGTTCCAGACGTCCCATCTCTTCCGGACTACAGAATCAACAGAGAGAAAAAATTGAACCCGGAGGTTTTTGTCGCAATAAGGAGAGCAAAGTATCTTTCGGAAGAGATTAGGGAATTGAGCGGTAAGAAGAGTGAAGTCCCGTCTTTTCCTGATAGTTCTCCAGAAGAACTGGCAAAGAAATTCAGAGAGTACTTGAAAATTGAAATTCCAAAATTCAAAAATCCAAATGAGGCTCTTGAATTTTATAAAAACATATTGGAGGACAGGTTAGGCATAATGGTTGTTGAATATCCCTTAAAAGCAGAAGATGTTAGAGCTTTTAGTCTGCGTTCGGATCTTTCAGTAATCGTTCTGAATGAGTCTGATGAGCCACAGGTAAAGCTTTTTTCCTTATTTCACGAGATAGCACATTTACTCAAGCATGGTAACGGAATATGTTCAATAGATGTGTCTGAGGAAAGAGACGAAATTGAGAGGTTCTGTAACAAGTTTGCAGCTGAGTTTTTAGTTCCTTTGGAGGATCTGAAGAAGAGAGTTGAGGACAGGGAGCCTTCAGATAAGTTGATTTCGAAGCTCGCAAGGCTCTATGGAGTAAGTACGCAGGTTATGATGCTCAGACTGCTTGACCTGAAATACATTACGAGAGAGGTTTACTACAAGTTTAAAGAAAGATTTGACGAATCAAAATTAAAGAGGAAAGGTGGCAGAAGGGACTGGGAAAAAACGTATTCTAATAGAGTAGGAAAAATGGCTCTGTCTGAGATTAGCAGAGCTTATAGAAAAGGAGACATCAGCTTCTTCGAGGCTGTAAAAATACTTGACGTGAATACAAAATACGCAGAAAAGCTCCTTGGGTGAGGAGGCTTGACAGATAAATATGTCATTGATTCAAGTACAATAATCGATTTATTTCGATGGTATCCGCCAGATATGAAGATTTTTAAGCCAATCTGGGATAGAATTGAGCAAATCGCCAATGGAGGCGTTCTGGTTTCGCACTATGAAGTGCATCGGGAGATTGAAAGGAAAAGTGACATGGCCAATGAATGGTGCAAAAATCACAGAAGCATCTTCTTTGACCTTGACGAGGAGCAAATAACAATACTGGATGAAGTTAGAGAAAAATACGATGAAGATTACTGGAATAGGATGGTAACACAGCCCAACCCGTGGGCGGACCCATGGCTCATAACTCTTGCGATACAGATGAAAAGGAGGGGAGAGATGCTTGGAATGAATACAGAAGTAAAAATTGTAACACAGGAGAATAAGAATAAAAGAAATAACATTCCAAGAATAGCGAAAAAGTTTGGTATTGAATCTTTAAAGTTGCTTGAGTTTTTCCGGGATATTGGAATAAAGTAAAGAGTAAGAAGTGAAGTTAGCTGAGATGTAAAGATAGATAAATTTATTCTAAAAACTTTTATGGGGGTGAGGGGGTGAGAGACCATGTTAAGTAAAGTCCTTGAACAAGTTCTAGTTCTTGCTTCAATCTCCCCTGTATTTGTAGCTTTATGGTTTAGCGAATTTTTGTCTACTAGAGAACTTCTGAGTGGATGGTTTTGGTTGTTTTTGTTTTTGGCTCTTGTCATTATATCTTACAAAGTTATAAAATTTTCAGAAAAAAATTTGGAAATTATGCCTATTGAGATAAGATCGGTAGCTCCAGCTGACAAAGAAGTAGCAGCTTTTTTAATAGCATATGTTTTGCCTTTTTTAAACATCATTGATATTAACATATGGATTGAGATTTTCATAGTTGCAATATTATACGTTGCTGTACTTACAACAGGCAACTATCATTTTAATCCGGTACTAAGCCTGTTTGGATATCATTACTATGAAGTAACAATAGAGTTAAGTGAAAAAGGGCGATCATACTCATACACATATGTTCTAATGACAAGGAAAGTTATAAAAGATTGTAGAGAAGTGAAAAGTGTTATTCAGGTCTCAGATTATATGTTGATGGAGGTGGAGAGATGAACATCTTCGCGTATTTGGACGGTGAAACAACTACGATAAAAAGAATACCACTAACCCAAAATCTGCAAGGGGAATTGACAGCAATGTTTGAAGAGTTAATGGAAAGTTACATACCAGAAAGCAACGATTTAATCCTTGATTTTAAAGAGAATATAAATTACAAGCCGGATGATGAAGTGTTTGTAATTAACAATTTTGAAATTCCCGAGTCTCTGTTAGAATACATCAGAAACCCTTCAGTAGCAAACGTGTTAAGTGAGAACGATTATGAAAGGATAAAATATTTATTCCTAGGGAAAGTTCAAGAGGAGAATACCAAACTCGCATTTATCGTGTTTGATAAAAAGAAAATCATCCGACCCGACCGTGGTAGATTCTGGATACAATACAGAGACAACACTTTCAGCAAGTTCGATCAAAAAGCAATAGCAATAGATAGGCGAATTGATGCGCTTTATAAGAATGGAAACTTGTATTTCAGGTCTTTATACAACATTAAGAGGATTTTTGGAGAGTTAATCGAAGATTACTACCGCGAAGCTACTGATGATGAAGTGAGAAACTTCGCTAATAACTTCTTTAATGAAGATTTACCCGAAGAGTATATCGATAGCAGATCAAGAAAGTTAATTTTCGGTATAGTCAAAAGTGGTGCGAGTTACAATCTTTCAGAAATTATTGAGGTGGGAAGAAGTAAATTTGGCTTGTCTATAGAGTTAGACGAAGAAAATGGAAAACTGGATGTACCACCAAGTAAGAGAGAATTTAAGAAGTTATTAAAACTTCTAAACGATGACTTGCTCGAATCTCCACTTACACAAGCGAAATATGAAACGAACTCAAAAAGAAGGATTGCTTAAGAGAGGTTCTAAGGTATGAAGTTCAGATGGGAAACGGAGTTCAGGGAGATGGAGATTAGAGATTTTGTTATACCTTTGAATAATTGTAAAGCTTCATGCAAGGAATAATGTATTTAACTAATAAAAATTTGGAATAAAACTATGTCTGAGTCCGATATATTTATACTTCGTTATTATCCGGAAAGAACAACTCCAATTGAGCTTTTCCAGTATTTTGGAGTTCATGAATTCTATATTGACCGACAAGGAAAAGTGATATTGGCATCAATTATCTCAAGACTTGAAAAAAGTGCTATATTGTGGACTCATTTTCAGAAACTATGCGAAGTTGCTCAATCAAAAGAAAGTAAGGAGCTTAGTAAATATGGCTTTTCAAACGCTAAGTTATCTAAGCTGGCATCAGCAATTTTTGAAGCGATATTAAACGAATACTACAGCATATACTCAAATTTTGCCATCATAGTGCATAAAATCTTTAAAGTAGGTTCACCAAAAGGAAAGTGGTTCGATTTGAAGAAAAAAGTGGTCGAAGACAAGTATAGCAATATTCCAAAAGAACTTATTGAGCTTTTTAAGTCAATTACAATTGATGAAGAGCTAAGGAAAATTCGGACTGAATCTGCTCACTACTCGACAGGATACGTAAACATATTTTCAAAACCATATTCCTACCTAAATGAACAAGTTGGGCCTATTGGTAAAACACCTGATAACGTTCTTTTGATTCCAGATATTGAGAAGTTTTATAGTCAGTTAAATTCAGAAACTGTTGACTTTCTAGATCTATTCTTTCAGTATGTTATGGATAACATGATAGAAGGTAAAAAACAGATATTGCATATCTGCGGTTTTTACCAAGGATACGTTTACCAGAGATACGAAAGTTACTTAGAATTTAAATCTGGGGGAAGAGGACTTTGTAACCCTATATGGATCGGTCAAAATTCAAGTGCCCCACCATGCCCTATCGCTGAAGAGTGTAAAGCTTATCAGAATTGGTTATTAAAAAAGGGATAAAATCAGTTAAGGAATAAAGGTGGTAGAAAATGAAATTCCGCTGGGAAACTGAGTTCAAGGAGACTGAGATTGGGGAGATTCCGAGGGATTGGGGGGTTAAGTCATTAGGAGATAAAAACCTTAAAATAATTATGGGGCAGTCACCACCATCAAAATATTATAACAAGGAAAGAATAGGATACCCTTTTGTTCAAGGAAAGACAGAATTTGGTGAACTCTACATTGAAACAAACACTTATACGACAAAATGTGCGAAAGTGGCACCAGCATTTAGTGTTCTGATAACAGTTAGAGCTCCAGTTGGAGAACTCAATATAACCAAAGAAGAGTTGTGTATTGGCAGAGGTGTTGCCGCAATCTTAAGCAAAAACAATGATATTGCTAAAAATAAATTCATTTATTATCTTTTAAAAGGATTAAAAAGTTATATAGAAGCTTTTGGAGACAGGGGAACTACTTATGATTCGATAACAAAAGAAGATTTAGAAAGCCTCCAAATTCCCTACCCACCCCCAGAAGAACAAACCCGCATCGCCACCGTTTTATCATGGTTCGACGATCTGATAGAGAACAAACGCAGGCAGAACGAGATTTTGGAGAAAACAGCAATGGCAATATTCAAGAGCTGGTTCATCGACTTCGAGCCTTTTCAGGATGAGGAGTTCGTTTACAGCGAGGAGCTGGGTATGGAGATACCGGAGGGGTGGGATGTAGATTTCACTACCAGATTTATCGATTATAATCCTACTCTTAAATTAGAAAAGGGTAAAATTTATCCGTTTGTTGAGATGAAAGACGTTAATACAAATTCCTTGGTTTGTGAATTTGGCTTTAAAGAATTCTCTGGCTCAGGAATTAGATATTGTGGTGGAGATACTTTAATGGCTCGTATAACACCTTCATTGGAACACGGAAAAACAGCATATGTTTGGTTTATCTCAGAAAATGAGAAAGGATTTGGGACAACGGAATTTTTTGTATTACATCCAAGAAAACCTTGGCTTAGGGAATTTGTATATCTACTTGCAAAAAACGATGAATTTAGAGAGGTAGCCATTAACAGCATGTCTGGAACATCTGGAAGACAAAGAGCAGACGTGAATGCTTTAAAAAACTATTTAATACCTATTCCTCCAGAACCAATTCTCCAACACTTCCACTCCCTCGTCGAACCATTATTCCAGAAGATAATAAATAATCAAAAGCAAATCTTAACCCTCAAAAAGATCAGAGATACTCTGCTCCCCCAGCTCGTATTTGGGAGGTTGAGGGTAGAAGAGCTATGAAAGAAAAATCAACGGAAATCGTTAGGTATCTGCTTGAAAAGCAGGAAATATATCTGCCATCTGCAATCTTTAAAAATAAAATGATCGTGGAGTTAGAAAAGGCTATATCCTCTGGAAATCCTGTTGTTCTGAGCAGATTTTATGGGAAAGTTGCGAAAAATCTTGAGGATCATATCGATATTGAAAAGACGAAGAAAATGATTGAAAGCATTATGGATTACACAAAGCACTTTGAAGAGAAGGGAAAATTGACTGACGATGATTACAAAATAATCAATTTCTTGGTTGAGAACTCTTTTATTAAGGCTGAAGACTCGATTGAGCTTTGTGGACCATTGTATAACCTCTTGAAAGTATATGAAGAACTTGAAAAAGAGAAAATTAAGTCAGAGTACGTGAAGATGTTTATAATGACTTCCACGTACATACAGCTTTACGAACTCATACTCTTGCAAATAGATCGGAGACTTCGTAATTACATTAAAAGTAAGGGGCTTCACAGCTATAATCAAAATGAGAAGCTTAGAAAAATTATTAAAAACTATTTAAAGGACGATAGAAGTTTCATGGGGCATGCAACAGCAGGAAAGATAAATGATGTCTTGAGCAGATTTATTGGAATAAACAGTAGAAATGAATCAATTCTAAGCGGTAGATTGAAAAAACTTAGGAACAAACTCTCGCATGCTAATTTCTTTTATGATGCCGAGTCAGACGTAATTTTTGCAGGAGGGGTCGAGTTAACAAAAGAAGAGTTCATCGGAGAATTTTGCAGACTATTTAACTTTGTTCTTACTTGGTTTAACTTGTCTGCTAAAACTACCAATTATCAAGATGCCCTTGATTCATTTGTTCTCAGCTTGAAAAATACTTTATATGACCTCTCAAACCTCTTTTTAAGGGTTGAAAGATCACATCTGAAAAAAGTATTTGGTTCGCTGATGATACAATGGAAAAAGGAGTTGCAAAACTGACTGAAGAATACATGGTTGAGGATCACGCCATAACCATCCTTAAAAACCTTGGCTACTCATACATACACGGCTCGGATTTAACACCCCATGATAAGGAAAGAGAGTCTTACAGAGACGTTATCCTCAAAAAGCGTTTTATTTCAGCTGTAAAGCAAATCAACCCCTGGTTGAGCGATGAATTAGCCGAAAAAGTGTATCAGCTTGTTTCGAACATCGATCACCCCGACCCAGTAATGAGGGGGAAGATGTTCTACGATATGCTTACAACAGGCGTCAAGCTCACTTTTAGAGAAGGTAATGAAGAAAAAACCAGACTTGTAAGGCTAATTGATTTCACAAATCCCGACAAAAACGAATTCCTCGCATCTAACCAGTTTGAGGTTGAATACTACTATGAGGCTGAAAAATTCAGACGTCCTGACCTCGTAATATTCATAAACGGCATACCTCTTGCAATTTTTGAATTCAAAGGGTTCAACTCAGGAGATACTGCAAAGGATGCCTTCAACGATCACAAGGTTAAGATGAAGGACATACCTCAGCTCTACCAGTATGCACAAATCCTTGTAGCAAGCGATGGGCTTGAAACGAAATACGGCTCTCCCACTTCTGACTGGGAGCGGTTTTTTGTCTGGGAAGGTATAGAGAGTGATGACGATGTCGAAATTGAAGAATTCGAGGAAGGAGCAATATACAGATGGAAAGATAAAACCCTTACAAGCCTCGACATCCTTTTGTTTGGCTTGTTCAACAAAGAGCGATTCCTTGAGTTTGTGGAGGATTTTGTCATTTACGACAAAGCCGGGAAAAGCTTAATCAAAAAAATAGCAACCTATTACCAGTTCTACACCGTAAAGAAGGCGGTTGAAAGGACTGCTAAAGCCATTCTTTTTGGCAGAAGTAACGAGGAGAGAAGAATCGGTGTTGTCTGGCACACTCAGGGTTCAGGAAAATCCTTGACCATGCTTTTCTATGCAAGAAAAGTGCTTAAGATTCCGGAGCTTGACTACCCACTCCTGCTTTTCCTCACAGACAGAAGGGAGCTTGACGAACAGCTTTACGGCGTTTTTGCTGATGCACTACCAATTGCAAAGCATGTAGAAACTATTGAAGACCTTCAGAAAACGGTAAAGGAAACAAGAGGAGGGATTGTATTCGCAACAATACAGAAATTCGGCAGAAAATCAAAGGAAGAGGAGTATCCTTTCCTGACAGACAGAAGAAACATCGTCATAATAGCCGATGAAGCACACAGAAGTCATTACAGAAAACTTGCTGAAAACCTGAGAAAGGCCATACCAAACGCATCATTCCTCGGCTTCACAGCAACACCCATAGATTACGAAGATCGCTCCACAACTCTCGTTTTTGGAGACTACATAAGCATTTACTCGATAGAGAAAGCCAGAAGACACGGGGTCGTTGTGCCGATATACTATGAATCCCGGCTTTCCGAATTGCATCTGACAAACGAGTTCATCGACCTTGAATTTGAAGAGATATCTGAAAAGGTCGCTGCAGATCCTGAGGAGAAGGAATCAATTAAGAGAGCCTTTGCAAAGCTTGAAAGGATAATGCTCACCAAAGAATACATCGAAAACGTGGCTAAGGATATTGTTGATCACTTTAACAGAAGAATTCAACAGCTTGATGGAAAGGCAATAGTTGTAACAATAAGCAGGAAGGTGGCAGTAGAACTTTACAAGAAGATAATCAAGCAGCCAAACGCTCCGAATGTTGCAGTTGTGATGTCGGGCAACAAATCAAAAGATCCTGAGGAATTCCACGAGCACATAAGAACGAAAAAGGAGCTCAAAGATTTAGCCGATAAATTCAAGGATCCTGAATCTGATCTCAAGATGGTCATAGTTGTTGACATGTGGCTTACAGGCTTCGACGTTCCATGCCTTCATACAATGTATTTCTGGAAGCCGATGAAAAACCACTCCCTTGTCCAGGCTATAGCGAGAGTGAACAGGGTTTTCAGAGACAAGCCCGGAGGTTTAATTGTAGATTACATAGGTATTGCTGACGATCTAAGAAAATCTCTTTCGAAGTATGCTGTCGAGCAAATCAGAGAAACCTTAACGAACATAAACGAAGTTCTGGCTCTCCTCAAAGAGAAATATGATGTTGTATCCTCATACTTCTCTGGTTTAGATTACAAAACATGGAAAAAGCTCAGCTCTGAAGAACTTGCCCGCTTAACCGCTCAGGCATACGAGAGGGTTGCAAAGTATGAGGACACAAAAAAGAGATTCGTAAAGAATTTTGTTGCGTTGAAGAAACTGTATTTACTCGCATCCCCACATCCTGAAGCGACAGCAATCAAAGATGAGTTGGCATTTTTCGAGATGATTAAGAAAATGATTGTCAAGTATTCGGTGAGAAAGACAAGGGAGATTTCAAGAGATCTTGAAAGGGAAGTAAGCATGCTCATATCAAAAAGCATTTCAGCTAAGGAGCCAGTTGATGTTTTTGATTTGCTCAAAAAAGACAAGCCAGAAATTTCCGTTCTTTCTGAAGAATTTTTGAGAGAGATTGAGAACCTTGAGTACAAGAGTTTGGCTGCAGAAATGCTCCTCAAAATCCTGCACGACAGAATCCGTGTTAGAATGAGAATAAACCCATGGAAGTTCAGGAGTTTTTACGAGAAGCTGAAGGAGTTGATTGAGAAGCACAACACCAAGCTGATAGAGGTTTCAGAGATGATATCAAGGCTCGTTGAGATTGCAAGAGAAGTCAGGAGGGCTGAAGAAGAAGGAAAGCAATTAAATATGAGTGATGAGGAGTATGCCTTCTATTCTTTACTGCTTTCGTACCCCAACCTCCCCATCAACGATAAGAAAAAGGTGGAGGAGATTGCAAGGGACGTAGCAAAGATTCTTTCAGGTTATATCAAGATCTCAGAGTGGAAGAGGAAAGAGTACATGAAATCGAGGGTAAAAGCTGAAGTTAAGCGTGTTCTGATGAAGAAAGGTTTTAGAAACTATTCCGTAATTAATGAACTCTCAGAGATGATAGTCGAGCATGCGGTGGCTATGAGCTGAATTTAGATTTTAGATCGCTCTTTTCAAGTGTTTCTGCAAAGAACATTCAAAAAAGTTAAAAGAGCTAAGTTCAAGTTAAAAAGTGCGTCCGGTTACAGTAGCTTTTCGTTACAGCTATAAAAACTCGTATAAAAAAGAAAAACCTATTAGACAATTGTGATGTATAGTAAACCATGGAAGGTAAAGCGAAAGTGGCATTTTGGGCAATTTTGGCAGTGTTGTATATTAGCTTGGCATACATAAACTACAGTTATATCTCTATAAAAGATAAAGTAGGGGTATATACGTAGGGAAGGAGAGACTAATTGTCGCAAAGCCTACTGAACTTAACGAGAGCGAGAAAGCCAAATACGTGGAATTATCTCATCTGTTTAGCGATATGGCTATAATTAACGCTGCTGGTTTTGCCTTGGCGGCTGTTGCAGTAGGTATCTCTACAAAATGGTAGCTGAATACTGAATACCACAAAGAATATTTGGACTCACTCACCAAGTGAGGTAATGGGGCAGACTGCTTACAATGAACCAACAACTTCTGAAGTTGTATTGGGAGAACTTAAAAATACTTTAGAAGATTACGTTGACGAAGAATGTGCAGATTTGATATCCAACTTCTTTTATACTCTCCTATCACCAATAATTGCCGCCATTCCAGATCTTGTTGAATTTGGGACTTTAACACCAAGATCTCTTCAAATACAATTAAAATCGGAATTTGAAGAAACTTCAAAGTCTATTGAGCTTCCTGAAACCGTTAGAAAAAAGATTGGGGATTGCCTCAATAAACTTGTCAAATCAGGATGGTTTGAGAAAGAAGTCTCTAGAGCTGTAAAGTTGGCTGTGTTAGATAGTTTAGAGAAATTGGAAAAATACGATGAGTCAGAGGTGTTATTAGAGATTTTTCACAAATCCTGTGAAAGAGATTTAGAAAGGACTATTCAAGCTTGGAAGACGTGTTACTCGGAGGGGATAGATGAGCTCATTTTTAAGCTTTTTGATGCTGTCAGACCACTATCAAAATCTATAGAAGATGATTTCGAGAGCGTTGCTACTACTGTTTTATGGTCATTTCAAATTTTATCAGAGGCTTACTATAGGAAATTAATATCTTTTTTGTTAGATTGCATAAATATCTTAGAAGGTGGCAGTCCCAAGAAGAGAGTTAGATACATTGGAGAAAGCCATAAGGACTTTGATGCCTATAAAGAGAAGTATCCAAAAGCTATTGTATTTTTTGATGAAGTTATAAATGCTATAAGGAACTCCATCGCTCATGCAGATTATAAAATCGATGTAGAAAATAGAGGAATTATTATTAAAGATAAGGGCGAAATATTATTTAAGCTAACTGAGAAAGATATCGAAGCAAAAATAGAATACCTAATCAGAATAACCAAAGTATCTATTCATTTCTACCTTTACGGAGTTCTGTATTTTGCCGAGAAAATAGATATATGGAGTTTAATAGAAAACTTACAAACTAACCATACCTAAGGATTACGCTAACATTACCAGCTACCGTGAAAATATAGTCGATAAAGACTACAAGCACGAAGGTGAGCCAGAGATAGTACCAGAAATCGACAAATCTTGAATTTGTTTTTGCTCTAAACTTCATCCTGAGCCTTTCAGATAAGAAGGCAAGGATGATGCCAGCTATTCCTACAGGAATGCCGTAAAGAATCTTGAACCTGAATATCTCATCAGGAGTTTTGATCCATGGATTTGCCTCGTAAGCATTCGGAATGTTTTCTAAGCAGTAGATCGTTGTGAGATAATCCAGGATGTTGAGGATGAAGAGTGCAAGCATTAGAATTGAGAGTGGATACCTCATTCTCTCATCCTTTCATCCCTTATTCTTTACTCATGAGTTTGTAAGCAACAGCAGATGCGAGCATGACTAACGAAGCGTCAACAATAAAGATCATCAGAAAGACTCCGGAAGCGAATAAGATCAAAGAGATTACCAGCAGAGGAACTGCAACAAAAATCAGATTCTCAGGAACTCTGAATACAGCATAGCCCTTCTCAGCAGCATATTTAAGGAGAAGAGTTGCTGAAATGAAGATTGCAAGAAAGTGGGCGAGAAAACCCATTGAATCGGAAAAAGAATCGCTGAATCCATGGGATTTGAAGAGGAAGTAAGCTGAAAATCCTGAGAGCATTGCGATTAAAAAGCCGATGATGATCGAAGATATATTCCAGTAATTCCAAAGCTTTAACAGCATATAGCTATCTCCCAACCCTCAAAATCCCCCATTCAACCCTTCTCTGCTCTACAGCATCCCTGATAAGCTTCTCTTGCTAAGCGTTGATTCCTGATTTTACCTCGACAAAAAACTATTTTTCTTAAAGCTCCTTCATTCAAATCATAGAAGATTATCAAACCGACAGAAGAACAAATAATCTATCTCGTCACTTCTCTACCATCCACGCCAATAAATGCCTGTGTTTTTTGAGTAAGTTGTTTGTTATCCATTTTAACACTAAAATACTAATTCTTCCAGTAATGATCTAATAACTTTTCGATTGCATTTACTTTTTCTGGTTCTTCTAAAATTTTGATTGAAAGTCTAGGAATGAAGGAGAAGTTTCTTTTCAATTCAGAGAGGGGAATTTTGATTTCAGGTAGTTTATTCTTTGACGTTAAGTTCTCTAATTCCATTTCAATAAGATAGGGATATCCATAAGGATCATCCCATTCATATATAGGTTCGTTTGGCTTGTATTCTTTATTAACAATCTTGCCTTTAGCCCTGATCCCTCCACCCGAATAAATCAAGACCAAATCTCCTTTAGTTATTCTTTCCCACTGCTTTCTGTATCTTTCCTTTAATCCCCATAAACCTTTTTCAATCAAGGTCTTCAGATTGGAATTTCCTCTAACAGTGTGATTTTTCCCTACATTTAGGATTATATATCTCTTGTTCACTCTCTCCGGTACTTTATTCTTTTCTAACCATAATTCAAGGGCTTTTGTTACCTCTGTGCCCAATTGTCCATACAAACTGCCATATAAGTCTATGATTCTTTTTTGGAATTCCTTCCAAACATCCAAGTCCACATCTCTTACAGATATTGTTATTGTTGGCATGTTAACATGTTAACATAATAACTATTTAAGTTTTCCTACACTAATCAACTCCAATCTTTAAAACTCCTTAACAAGTTTAGAAAGACCTTTACCGATCGTTTTCCCTTCATTCCTCAAATGTCTGTCTTTAATCTTCGCATACCTCCAGAGTAGGATTAGAAAAGCTGGGAAAAACAGACCAACAACGAGGGAGCAGATAATCCATCTTATTACCTCTCTATCCTCCACAAACAGGTTTTGTTTGATCTTGCAATTTCCTCGAGCTGTAGGTAATATTGCTCCTTCTTAAATTCTCCTTCAACGTAAACTCTAGCAAACCCATTTTTCACAAGCAAGGC
>Ga0256840_1001892_pt1 | contig 18964 bp, 19 predicted proteins | sample 355202metaG_FD_185969 | JGI IMG/M metagenome (GOLD analysis project Ga0256840, IMG submission 185969) | Hydrothermal vent microbial communities from Mid Atlantic Ridge, Atlantic Ocean - 355-202 | ecosystem: Environmental > Aquatic > Marine > Hydrothermal vents | place: Atlantic Ocean: Mid...
TGTACTGCTTTTTTCGCGCCGACAGCTCCGCTGTAAGCTCCGCTGTAAGCTCCGCTGTAAGCTCCGTGAAATTGTCCAGCACGCGGACAATTTCACGCTGTACATGTAAAGGGGGGATAGGGATTTGGATTTCGAGCATTTTTCCTTTTGTTAGTTTTGCTCTACCACCGCCAGTCAAATAAGGAGTAAAATTAACTATCTTTAAATAATAATATAAAAATTTTGTATTTACTTTAGATGTTCCTTGTACTACATGCACATGATTATTTGCCCAAAACTTTCCAGTAGCATATTGAACAGAATAATTTTCAAGACTTGCTGAACCATCCTCTGCAATAAGGGCATATTCTCCATCATGAGTATAACCTTCTACATAGTCTTGAATATTATTCGCACCATAATACGGAGTTTCTCCTTGTATTCTTAATGATGCTTTTACAGGTTTTCGTCCTTTATTTGCTACTTCAAAGTAATCTTCTTCCCCCAACTTCCTCCACTCAACTTCCACCCCATCAAGCAACTCTTTTATAGAAACCTCATGCATCGCTAAAGCTCCTCAGTCTTAAACTGTGTGTAACCTTCATAGTAGTAGCTTACATCGATGTTGCTCATAAAGAGTGCTCTATCATCTACCTTGTCAGTGAGTGCCTCTTTGAGCAGATGCTTTATCTCTATATCTTTAACAACACCTCGCTCCATAGCACTTAGATACTCATCTTTATCTACTCTGTTGTAATCTATCACTTTTTGCAGCTCTTTTTTGAGCATCAAATCAAGCCAGATCCTTGTTGCTCTGCCATTTCCCTCACGAAAAGGGTGGGCGATGTTCATCTCCACATACTTCTCTATTATCTCATCAAAACTACTCTGAGCCATGGCGTCTATATGTTTGAGTGAAGCCTCAAGGTACATCACCGGAGCAAAGCGAAAATTGCCTTTTGAGATGTTTGCCTCCCTGATTTTGCCTGCAAAGTCATAAATATTACCAAAAAGATAGCGGTGAATAAACGCCAACCCTTCAAATGTTCCAACTTCTACCTTCTCTATATCCCCAGAGTCAAAAAGCTCTTTTGCTCTTTGTTTTGAAAGCTTCTCTTCTACTTTAGAGAGTTCTATTTGGTCGGTGATGCCTCGTTTATTAGGTAGAATCATGCCTCTATCTCCGCTACTATCGTATCTATTTGGGCTCTTAACTTCTCTATCTTCTCCACGGTGGTTTTTAGCTCAGCATTGAGTGCTTTGATGTCTATCTTTTCTCTTGTATCTTTTGGCTCTACATAGGAGCTTACAGAGAGGTTATAATCATTTTGGGCTATTTGCTCAAACGCTACACATTTTGCAAAATGCTCAACATCCTCTTTAGTATCAAAAACTTTTATAATCTCCTCTATATGTTTCTCTTCAAGTATGTTAGTATTGGTTTGCGATTTAAAAAGTCCACTTGCATCGATAAACTGCGTTGCAGTATCACTCTTGTGCTTGGAGAGTACCAAAATATTCACAGCAATAGAAGTTCCATAAAAAAGATTAGGAGCAAGGGAGATGATCGTCTCTACATAGTTGTTCTCAACCAGATACTTTCGTATCTTCTGCTCTGCTCCCCCGCGGTAAAAAATCCCCGGAAAACAGACAATTGCTGCTCTTCCTTTACTTGAGAGGTAACTCAAAGAGTGCAAGACAAATGCAAAATCAGCCTTAGACTTTGGAGCAAGCACACCAGCAGGAGCAAAACGGTCATCATTGATGAGTGTCGGATCATCACTGCCTATCCACTTTACAGAGTATGGGGGATTTGAGACGATAGCATCAAAGGGTTTGTCATCTATAAAGTGAGGTTCTATGAGGGTATTTCCTAGCGTTATCTCAAACTTGTCATAGTTGATATTGTGCAAAAACATATTCATTCTTGCGAGGTTGTAGGTAGTGTGGTTTATCTCTTGACCCCAAAAGCCATCCTCTATGATATGCGCATCAAAATGTTTCTTCGCTTGCAAGAGTAGTGAGCCACTTCCACAGGCAGGATCGTAGATTTTGTTTACTTTGTCTTGTTTATGCATCGCAAGCCCAGCGATGAGCTTAGAGACACTTTGTGGGGTAAAAAACTCCCCTCCGCTTTTTCCAGCATTGGCAGCATAGTTTGAGATAAGAAACTCATAAGCATCACCAAAGAGATCTATTTTGTGCTCCTCAAACTCTCCAAAGTTTAACGCTGCTACACCTTTGAGGACTGCAGACAAACGGCTGTTTTTATCTTTTACAGTGTTACCAAGACGGTTGCTTGTTGTGTCAAAATCAGCAAAAAGCCCCTTTATATCATCTTCACTTGCATAACCGTTTGCAGAGGCTTCTATCTCTAAAAATATCTTGGCTAAATCGGTATTGAGGTTTTCATTTGTATCACAATCTTTTACAAGATTTTCAAAAAGTTGGCTTGGGTAGATGAAGTAGCCTTTTGTTTTAATGGCATCATCTTTAATATCAGCAGTGATAACATCATCGCTAAGCGCTGCATAATGAACACTCTCATCACCCCCTTGGATATAAGCAGAAAAGTTTTCACTGATAAAGCGATAAAAGAGTGACCCAAGCACATATTGCTTAAAATCCCAACCATCGACTGAACCACGAACCTCGTTGGCGATTTGCCAGATTTGGCGTTGTAGCTGGGCACGCTGCTCGGTACTGCTCATTTTTTTCCTTTTGTGTGTAAACTTTTTGTAATGTTATTTTACCTAAATTGAACCCTCTGAAAAATAACCTACAAAACGCTAAAATATCATCAATGTGCAAACCCCAAGTTTTTTCGATTTTGCAATAAAGAACCAAGGTGGAAGAAAGAGCAAAAAGTTTCTAAAGGAGATGAAAGCCTATATTCCCTATGAAAGCTTGGAGTGCTTGCTCATCGAAGAGGGGGTATATCGTCCGAGACGACCGGGTAAAGTGGGAGGACTGCCTTACCCCTGTCATGTGCTGCTTGGGGCACTCTTTTTGCAGACATGGTATGGACTGAACGATCCGATGACCCAAGGGCTGATCCATCTTTCGCCTTTATCAAGCTATCGTAAAAACTAACGCCATACTCCTTCAATGGTGTTGCCGCAATGCGGACACTCCCCGTTCTTGTTGAGAGTATTGGTCACAAACTGACCGATGTGACCGTGTCGGTCAATTACGCGTTTACCGCAAGCAGGACAGTAGGTCGATTCACGGTCTTCATCATCAATATTACCCACGTAGAGATACTTGAGTCCGGCTTCTTTGCCAATTTTGTAAGCACGCTGTAACGTACTGGCGGGGGTTCGGGGCGTATCAAGCATTTTGTAGGTAGGGTGAAATGCGGACAGGTGCCACGGTATGGCTGTATCGAGTTTAGCAATAAAATTTGCAATGCTGCGAATCTCCTCATCGGAGTCGTTCTTTCCAGAGATCAGCAGGGTGGTAATTTCTATCCAGATCCCTTTTTGATGAGCATATTTTACCGCTTCAAGAACCGGTTTAAGCCGAGCGCCGCAGGTCTCTTGGTAAAATGTATCGGAAAATGACTTAATGTCAATATTCATACCGTCAATATAGGGTGCGAGCAGATCCAGCGCTTTGCGTGTCTCGTAACCGCTGGTGACATAGATGTTTTTAAGTCCGTGTTCATGTGCCAGTTTTGCCGTGTCGTAGGTATATTCAAAAAAGACAATGGGTTCATTGTAGGTATAGGCTATGGAGTCGCAGCCATTTTCACGTGCCAGTTCGACAATGCGTTTGACAGGAAGGTCCTGACCGACAATGCGGTGCTGATGCTCTTGCGGGTATTGTGAAATATTGTAGTTTTGACAAAATTCACATGTAAAGTTACAGCCGACCGTTCCCAGAGAGAAGACCTGCGTATCGGGTAGAAAGTGAAACATCGGTTTTTTTTCGACCGGATCAATATTGACCGCGGCGGCACGTTCGTAAACCAGAAGTTTTAGTTCACCTCCCTCAACCCGACGGACACCGCAAATACCGTATTCACCCTCGCCAAGTTTGCAGGCATGAGCGCAGGCTTGACAGAGAACGGTGCGGTCATGGAGTGTTTTACTTAACCAGGCATGGGCAGACATGATAGACTCCTTATGTACTATTTACATGTAAATTCTACTATTTTTTTTCATTGTTTTCATATATAATGATATAATAAAAAAAATTAAAAGGAGTGTTGTATGGATTTAATGGGAATGGCCAGTGATTTTTTAAAAGGGAATTCAGGCGAGGGCAGTGCCGATGTAATGGGCGCATTATCAAAGTTAATCGGTGAGGGTGAGAGTCTTAATCTGGAGTCACTTCTTGAGAGTATGGGCGGTGCGTCGGGCTTGGGTGATATTGCCGCATCATGGTTGGGCAACGGTGAAAATCTGCCGATTTCAACAGAACAGATTAGCGCACTTTTCGGCAGCGAGAAGCTAAGCAGTTTTGCGGAGAGTTTGGGAGTCGATACGGACTCTGCCATGGAAACCATTAGCCAAGTACTGCCCAATTTGGTCGATAGCAGCAGTCCCGACGGTACGTTGGTTTCTATGGACTCTATGGACGATGTTATGAATTTGGCAAAGCGGTTTTTTTCATAATTTAAGCTATAATCTCTCCATATTAAAACTATATGGAGACAAATGTGCAAGCAGAACCGATGACCAAATTTGGTTATGAGCGACTATCGAGTGAGCTCAACCATTTAAAAACCGTAGAGCGTCCTGCCGTGGTAAAGGCCATTGAAGAGGCCGTTGAACTGGGTGATTTGAAAGAAAATGCCGAATATCATGCCGCGAAAGAACTGCAGGGAAAAATAGATGAACGGCTGAATGATTTAACCGATTTGTTGGGACGTGCTCAAATTGTCGATCCTTCCGAGTTGGAGCATTCACGCATCAGTTTCGGTTCTACGGTGGTGTTGTGCGATCTCGATACCGACGAAGAGCTCACCTACACCATTGTCGGCGGTTGTGAGAGTAACCCCGACTATGGACTCATTTCGTTTCACTCCCCGTTAGCCAAACAGCTTTTAGGCAAAGAGGAGGGAGACGACTTTAAAGCACGACTTCCCGGCGGTATAAAAGAGTACGAAATTATAGAAGTCAAATATCAAGAGATCGTTTTTGAGTGTCATGAATAATTCGCCAATTAACGTTGCCGTTATCGGTGCCAGCGGCTATACGGGCATTGAACTGCTTAAAATTTTGGTACATCACCCCGTGTTTACGATTGCTTATGTGGCAACGAGTGAAGGCGGTACCGCGTTAGATACACTGCACCCCTCTTTTAAAAACGTTTTTACATGTAGTGTAGAAAAAGCCGATGTGCGCCGGATTGCCGCAACGTGCGAGCTGGCATTTTTGGCACTGCCGCATCAGGCTTCCATGGGGTTTGCCAAAGAGCTGTTGGCGCAAGATGTCAAAGTAGTGGATCTCTCCGCCGACTACCGTCTTGAACGTGAGACCTATGAGCAGTATTATTGCAAACATGAAGATATACAACATCTAAAAAGTGCGGTGTACGGGCTTCCAGAACTTTATCGTGAGAAGATAAAAAGTGCATCATTGGTTGCCAATCCCGGATGTTATCCTACGGCTGCTATTTTAGGGCTCCTTCCTTTTGCTCCGTATATTGATGCCAATGTTCCCGTGTTTATTGATGCTAAGAGCGGCGTGAGCGGTGCAGGCAAACAATGTTCGCCCGCTACGCATTTTGTCGGTATCAATGAAAATATTGTTGCCTACAAAGTATTTTCCCATCGGCATGAACCTGAAATTACCGAAAAGCTGCGTTTGTGCAGCGGCAGAGAATTCGATATCAATTTCGTACCGCATCTTATACCGACAACGCGAGGCGAGCTTATTGATGCCTACATGCTCCTTGCTGAAGCCATTGATCCGTTGGAGATATTGCGTACCTATTATAAAGATGAACCGTTTGTACGCATTTTTGATTCGCCGGTTGATATTAAGTCCTGTTCAGGAACCAATTTTTGTGATATCTATGCACAGCGCAAAGGAACCAAATTGTATGTCAACAGCAGTGTGGACAATATTTTACGCGGATCTTCGTCTCAAGCCGTTGCCAATGCGAACCTTATGATGGGGCTCGATGAAGCGTTGGCATTGCCAACTATTGCGTATGTCCCGTGATCATTACGAGCTTCACGAGGGAGCGCTGCTTATTGCCGATGCTCACTACAGTAAAGAACACCCCGAGTTTTTTGAGTTTTTAAAAGCGATTGAATCGGGAGATATTATTACGACACAGCTCATTTTAATGGGTGATATTTTCGATCTTCTTTTTGGATATATTCCGCTAACGCATCGGCGAAACAGCGATGCCGTTGCGCTTATTAATCGTTTAAGTGAGCGTATAGAGATTCTCTACCTTGAAGGGAATCATGACTTTCAACTCAGCAGGCTGTTTCCGAATGTACATGTAATTCCTGTTGAACACCAACCTTTTCTCTGTTATATTCGCAACAAAAAAGTGATGCTTTCTCACGGTGATTACCGTGGAGACTGGAAGTATCGGCTCTATCTTTCGTTGATTCGCTCATCGGGTGTGCTACGGTTTTTAAACGCTGTTGACATCGTAAGCGGTCATGCTATTATAAAGCGGCTAGACCGGTATTTAATACAAAAAGACCACTGCCGTAAAATTCCTCATTTTGACATCAAAACAGCAGCCCATGCAGAACTGTTTGAATCTTATGATGCCGATGTGATTATTGAAGGACACTTTCACCAGAACCGCTCCTTTGCTTATGAGCGATTTGAATACATCAATCTCGGCGCTTTTGCTTGTAATCAAAGATATTATGTTGTACAATCCGAAAATAAACCAAAATTGTTACAAGAGGTTATTTTTTAAGGAGCCTGTATGAAAGCTCATGATGATGTGCTTAAAGTCGGCACAAACGAAATGGAGTTGGTGGATTTTCGCATTCTCAAACGTGACGGTGATGAGGTCTACGAGGGAATATACGGCATTAATGTCTCTAAAGTGCGTGAGATTATTCGTGTGCCCAAATTGACAGAACTCCCCGGTGTTCCTGAATTTATTGAGGGAATTTTCGATTTGCGCGGTGTGGTTATTCCTGTGGTCAATCTTGCAAGATGGATGGGTGTTGACGAGCCTGAAGAGGCAGCTCGAAACGCACGGGTTATTATTACCGAGTTCAACAATGTACTTATCGGTTTTGTTGTGCATGATGCGAAGCGCATTCGCCGGATTAACTGGAAAGATATTGAGCCGGCATCATTCGCCGGACGGATCGGCGGGGATGCTTTGGATCAGAGTAAAATTACCGGAGTCACGCGTATTGAAGATGATTCGGTTCTCTTGATTTTGGATTTGGAATCGGTGGTTCAGGATTTGGGGCTCTATCAGCCCAATTCGGGTGAGGTACCTAAAGACGAGTACGACTTTGGCGGGTTGGTACTGCTGTTGGATGATAGTGCCACGGCACGAAAAATTGTCAAAGAGGCGCTTGAGAAAATGGGCTTTCAAGTCGTTGAAGCAAGTGACGGCCAAGAAGGGCTGAGTAAGCTTGAAGAACTCTATGACATGTACGCTGAAAGTCTCAATGCACATTTGCGACTGATTGTTTCGGATGTAGAGATGCCGCTGATGGACGGGTTCCATTTTGCCGCCAATGTGAAAGCAGATCAGCGTTTTAGCAAGGTTCCTATTGTTTTTAACTCTTCAATTAGCGATCATTTTAGTGAAGCGCGGGGTAAAGATGCCGGTGGTGAAGCATACTTGGTTAAGTTTGATGCAAGCTCGTTTTATGATGAAGTGGCACGTGTTGTACGTGCACATGTGTAAGGTAGGAGTGAGAAATGGATGAATTTCAAGAGATATTACAAGATTTTTTAGTAGAGTCGTTTGAGCTGATTGAACAGCTTGATCAAGACCTTGTGGAACTGGAATCGACACCGGAAGATTTGGAGTTGTTGAATCGAATTTTCAGGGTAGCGCATACGGTGAAAGGGGCAAGTTCCTTTTTAAATTTTGATGTGTTAACCCATCTGACGCATCATATGGAAGATGTTCTGAACAAAGCCCGTCACGGTGAGTTGATTATTACTCCTGATATTATGGATGTTGTTTTGGAGTCGATCGATCTTATGAAAAGCCTTTTAGTCACCATACGCGATACCAGCAGTGACGGTGGTATTGATGTTTCCGAGTGTGTGAAACGGCTTGATATTGCTGCCGGCGGTGAAGGCAATGTAGAAACTGTAGCTTCCCAAGAGAACAGTGAGTCGGCGGAGACAGAAGAGCATGAAGAGACCGAGACGGCTGCTGACGAAGAGGAGCCCAACTATGATGACATGAGCGACGATGAAGTCGAAGCGGAAATAGAGCGGCTTTTAGCCGAACGCAAAGCAGCCGATAAAGCAAAACGTGAGGCAAAGAAAGCGGCTTCTGGCGAAGAGAATACGCAAAACGATGCGCCTGCTGCCGTACCGGAACCGCAAAAAACTCCAGCATCACCCAAACAAAAAGCGCCCAAAAACGAAGAGACCAAAGCGGCACCCGCGCTAAAAAAAGCACCGACAACAGTAGAACAGACCATCCGTGTCGATGTGAAGCGGCTGGATCATCTGATGAATCTGATCGGTGAATTGGTTTTGGGGAAAAACCGCCTGATAAAAATTAATGACGATGTCGAAGAGCGTTACGAGGGTGAAGAATTTCTTGAAGAGCTTAACCAGGTGGTCTCTATTGTCTCGTTGGTCACAACCGATTTGCAAATTGCGGTCATGAAGACGCGGATGTTGCCTATTGGCAAAGTATTCAATAAATTTCCGCGAATGATTCGTGACCTCTCTCGTGAACTTGACAAAAAAATAGAACTCGTCATCAGCGGAGAAGACACCGAGTTGGACAAATCGATTGTTGAAGAGATCGGCGATCCGTTGGTGCATATTATTCGAAATTCATGCGATCACGGTATTGAACCCTTAGAGACACGACTCGAAGCGGGCAAGAGTGAAACCGGTACCATTAATCTTAAAGCATATAATGAAGGGAATCACATTGTCATACAAATTATTGATGACGGAAAAGGGCTGAACCCGGAAGTATTGAAAGATATTGCCGTCAACAAAGGGGTTATTACCGATAAAGAGGCCGATAAAATGGGCGAGAAAGAGGCATTTGGTCTTATTTTTCGACCGGGATTTTCTACAGCGGCAGAGGTAACGAATGTCTCGGGTCGCGGGGTCGGTATGGATGTGGTCAAGACCAATATTGAAAAACTCAACGGCATTATCGACATTGACAGTGAGTTAGGAAAATATACGAGTATCAAACTTAAAATTCCATTGACGCTGGCGATTATTCAGGCGCTGCTTGTGGGGGTACAAGAGGAGTACTACGCTATTCCGCTTGCATCGGTTCTTGAGACGGTGCGTATTAGTAAAGATGAGATCTATACGGTAGAGAACCGTTCGGTAATGCGCTTGCGTGAAGAGGTGCTGTCACTCGTACATATCGGCGATATTTTTGAAGTAGAGCGGGTATTTGACGACAGTGAATATGCTTACGTCGTATTGTTGGGACTGGCGGAGAGTAAAATTGGTCTTATTGTCGATTCTTTAGTGGGGCAAGAAGAGATTGTTATTAAATCGTTAGGCGAATATCTTCAAGGTATTGAGGGTGTTGCCGGTGCAACCATTCGAGGCGACGGCGGTGTGACGCTGATTGTTGATGTAGCGGATTTGATTCACATGTCAAAAAGTATCAAATCAACAATCAATAATGATGATGCCGGCAGTGTGACAACGAGCAATGAAAAAAATTCGGCGGCGGACTACAAAGTGATGATTGTCGATGACTCCAAAACGGATCGTACCATTATGAAAAGTGCTTTAGACTCCTTGGGCATTGTTCTTGTTGAGGCGGCAGACGGACAAGAAGCGCTCAATATTTTGAAATCGGGTGATCATAATTTTGATGCGATGCTTATAGATATTGAGATGCCGCGAATGGATGGTTACTCTTTGGCGGCTGAAATTAAAAAGTACAGTCGTTACAAAAACCTGCCGCTTATTGCCGTGACATCGCGTACCGGAAAATCTGACCGTATGCGAGGTGTCGAGGCGGGCATGGTGGAGTATATTACCAAACCGTATTCACCGGATTATTTAATGAGTGTTGTCAAGCGCAATATTAAATTTAATTTTTAAAGGTATACTATGAGTAACAAATTGCAAGAAATTATCAATAAACAACAAGAACAGCAGTCTCCGACCATGGAAATGATCGACGATGTGGTACAATTGGTCGGTTTTGAAGTAGGAGAAGAGGAGTACAGTGTGCCGATTTTAAGCATTCAAGAGATCATTAAACCGATTGAATGGACGCGCGTACCGCAAACACCTCCCTATGTGCTGGGTGTGTTCAATCTACGCGGCAGTGTAATTCCCATTATTGATCTGCGCCTCAAATTTGGACTGAGTCCGAAAAAACATACGGAAGAGACCCGTTTTATTGTGATGAAAGATAAAGATGAGGTGGCAGGTTTTGTGATTGACCGGCTGACATCGGCTATTCGGCTCAATAAAAAAGATATTGGTCCCGCACCCGAGACAATTCGTGATGAGGGGAGTTTTATTGAAGGCGTCGGAAAACAGTCCGACCGTATTTTGACAATTTTAAAAGTCAAGAAATTATTAGAGCGAGATTTTTAGACGTTGATCTCATTTAGCGGTAGAACCTTGTCCCTTCATGCCAAAGTGCAGGGTGATACCGTTGCCATTGTCGTCAGCGGTGAGATGACTGTTAAAAATATTGCCCTCATTGAGCCGTTGCTGCACCAGCTTTTAGAACATCCTTTACCTTCAAAAATATTTGAATGGCACCTGCATGAGGCGAAAGCTTTTGACAGTGCTGCTGCGCTGTTACTTTACTCGTTTGATGAAAAAGCGCGACTTTTGGGGGCTACATGTAGATTTTATACGAATGACAATCAACAAAAAATTATTGATGCAGTCTATCAGCGTGATTATCAAAGCGGCGGTGTGACGTACCGTCCACTCGGTCTGGTTGCAAGTGTCGGAACCATTGCCATTAAAAAATACCAAAGCGTCAAAGACTTTGTAGCATTTGTCGGTGAGTTGTTTAGCGCCTTAATGATCTACCTGTTACATCCCAAACAGATTCGATTCAAAGAGATCTATTATGCCATTGAAGAGAGCAGTGTCAATGCTTTGGGCATTATTGCCATAACGACCTTTCTTATTGGTGTGGTGCTGGCGTATCAGTCTGCGGTACAGCTAAAAATGTACGGTGCCAATATCTTTATTGTAGATATGCTGGGCATTTCGGTACTGCGAGAGTTAGCGCCGCTCATTGCGGCGATTGTCATTGCCGGACGCAGCGGGTCGGCATTTGCAGCGCAAATTGGCGTCATGAAGATTACCGAAGAGCTTGATGCCATGAAAACTATGGGATTTGATCCATACCTCTTTTTGGTCTTGCCGCGTATTATTGCTTTAATGCTTATGATGCCGTTAATCATCTTTTTTGCCGATGTGATGGCAATGCTTGGAGGTATGGTGGTTGCCAGTGTTGAGTTGGGTATTAGTGCGCAACTTTTTTTGGATCGGTTTAACGAAGCTGTAGCCATGAAACATTTTTGGATTGGAGTCTCTAAAGGGCCGTTCTTCGGTTTTATTATTGCTTCAATCGGTATCTTCAGAGGCTTGATGGTCAAAAACGATACGCGGAGTATTGGTGTGAATACGACCAAAAGTGTTGTAGAAGCTATTTTTATGGTGATTATATGCGATGCTGTTTTCTCTATTATTTACACCAACATAGGCATTTAAAATGTACCCTGTTATTGAAGCTAAAAATATTCTCACACGCTTTGGTGACACTGTCGTACATCGGCATCTTAATTTACATGTAAATCGCGGAGAGATTTACGGACTGCTCGGACCCAGCGGTTGCGGGAAAACGACTTTAATGAAAGAGATGGTGTTGTTGCAACGTTATCAGGGTGGCAGCATGAATGTTTTGGGGTATGATCTTAATAAAATTACGCATAAAAAAGCACAGGAATTACGTCAAAAATGGGGCGTACTTTTTCAGTTTGGTGCCCTCTACTCTTCACTCAATATTTATGATAATATAGCATTGTCGTTACGAGAATATACGACCATAAGTGAAGCGCTCATTGCAGAGATTGTATCGTATAAAATGGATATAGTCGGTTTGGAGCAGTGCGTTAAAGAGCAGTATCCCTCACAGATTAGCGGAGGCATGAAGAAAAAAGCAGGTCTGGCACGGGCATTGGTGATGGACCCTGAGCTACTGTTTTTAGATGAACCGACGTCCGGATTAGATCCCATTTCGGCACGCGAGTTTGATGCGCTGATTTTGCGATTGCGAGAACATTTTGATCTGAGCATTGTTATGGTGACGCACGACCTTGACTCTATCGAAGCGACGCTTGATCGTGCTGCCATACTGGATAATAAGAGGGTAGTAGCTGAAGGAAGTTTAGATGCAATTAAGGCGACTGACAATCTTTTTATTACAACCTTTTTTAAAGGAAGATAGCCATGAATAACCGTGTCAATTATACGCTGGTAGGCACTGTCGTACTGCTGCTGCTTGCGACGCTTGTTGTATTTCTCTACTGGATGCTCAAACCGACGCACAAAGAGGTGACAACACCGTATTATATCTATTTTACCGAATCGGTTTCGGGGCTCAACATTAATTCGGCGGTAAAATTTCGCGGCATCAGTGTCGGAAAAGTCAAACGAATGCGCATTAATCCTAAAAACAGCGAAGAGATAGAAATTTTAATAGAACTGCGTAATGACACGCCTATTAAGGTCGATACCGTGGCGACATTGATGTCACAAGGCATTACGGGGCTGAGTTACATTGACTTGAGCAAAGGGGGCAAAGACTCTCCGCTGCTTAAGCCCAAACGTGACAATGAGATCGCCGTCATCAAGTCGGATAAATCACTGTTTGAGCGGCTGGAGAACTCGGTCGACTCCATTGGGACACGACTCTCTAAAACCCTCTACCAGACGGAGAAGCTTTTAGGGGACAAGAATCAAGAAGAGCTCTCAAATATTTTAATACGTACCTCTAATATTCTGGCTCAAATGGAACGGGCCTTAGATGATAAAGCGGTTGAAAACATACAGCAGACATTACACAGTAGTGCCAATATTACCCGTCGTATTGATCGTATGATGGAGCGTGTGGATGTTTTACTTGCCAAAGGTGCAGTACTCGAAGCGATCATTGGTGACTCTGTTGCATCGGTAACAGAGAGTTTTGATGATATAGCTCAGAGTATGGAAAGTTTCAGGCGCAAGAATGAAGCGGGTGAGTACAGTGTCAAAGATGCCATGCAAAAACCGATGCAGCAGTTTGATATTGCAATGGTGGAGATGGAACGTCTGATGATCAAACTTGGTGCTTTACTCGAAAAAGTACAACGCAGTCCGTCCGATTTTCTGTTTGTAGAAGAGGCGACACAAAAAGGTCCGGGAGAGTAGTATGGTGTATTGGATCTCAATAATACTGGTTACGCTCATGAGCGGTTGTTCCATCATTAAAACCGTACCAAGCAAAAGTGAGTACCGTTTGGTAGTACCCGAAGTGACACCGGCGCATGACTCGGCATGTCATCAGAGTACGCTCAAGCTCGAACCGGTTCAAAGTGCCGATACCTTTTTGGAACGTCACATATACTATGTGATGCATGATATTGAGCAGTATCATTATACGCAGTCTTTATGGGCACAAAGCCCGAATCGTATGATTGAGCAGTTGATCAAACAGGTTTTGATTGAGCGCAATATGTTTGACAGTGTTCTGGACTATCGCAGTAATGCCGATACAACATGGCGGTATGAGGTACGCCTGTTAGACTTTATGCAATATTTTGAGCAGGACAGCTCCTCATATGTTAAGGTCTCCATAGATTTTGTATTGATTCAAAACATAGGACGCAAAGCGGTGGCGTCAAAACATCTTGAACTGACCCTACCGACACAAAGCGCCGATGCCAAAGGGGGCGTGATGGCACTCAATGAAGCGCTAAAACGTATTATTTCTCAGAGTAACCAATGGCTTGAAGTGCAGTGCCGCCGCAATAAAGAAGGGAAATTATGAGTATGGATGAGGCATGTTACGCGCAACGACGCAAGCGACTTTTGGACCAGATTGAAGAGGGTGTCATACTCATTCCCGCGGCAACGCACTGTATGCGTTCTAACGATACGGAGTATCCGTTCCGTCAAAACAGTCATTTTTATTATCTGTGCGGTTTTGAAGAAGATCATGCGCTTTTGGTGTTACAACGTTCTAAAAAAGGAACCAAGCAGATACTGTTTGTGCAGAAAAAAGATAGAACCAAAGAGCTGTGGACGGGTAAGCGTCTGGGAGTTTCCGCTGCAAAAAAACGGTTTCGTGTCGATGCGGTATATGGTATTGACAACGTTGACAAGGTACTCTCTAAGCGGCTGCAAGGGGTAGCGCATCTCTACATTGATCTTTACGGTAACGAAAAATTTTTACAGCATATACATCAGTTATGTGCTACGTTGCATGCAGATCGCAGCGTCAAAGTATCGCCACAGAATTTTTTACATGTAAACGGCCTGATTGAGAAGATGCGGTTGATTAAATCTGATGCGGAGATTGTCCGTATTGAGCAGGCACTTCACATTACCAAAGAGGCGCATGAAAAGGCGATGCATGCAGCACAAAAAGGGATGATGGAGTACGAGCTTCAAGCACTTATTGAACAGGTATTTAAAACACGCGGTGCCAAGAGTGACGCCTATACGACTATTGTTGCCGGCGGTAACAATGCGAATACCTTGCACTACATTGCCAATGACTCAATATTGAATGCGGGTGATCTGGTGCTTATTGACGCGGGGTGTGAATATCAAATGTATGCCAGTGATATTACCCGTACGTTTCCGGTATCGGGAATATTTTCACCGGCACAACGAGCACTGTATGAAATGGTGCTACAGGTGCAATTAGAGGTCATCAATGCCATTCGCCCCGGTATCAAGCGTTCTAAATTGCAAGAACTGTGTGAGGTAAAGCTTTGCAAGGGAATGATAGCGTTGGGGATTCTCAAGGGTTCCTGTAAAACGGTGCGTAAAAAAGGAAAACACAAAAAATACTTTCCTCACGGTGTGGGACACTGGATGGGTATTGATGTGCATGATCAAGCGCCGTATTATGATGATCAGGGTAAAGAACTGCGGTTAGAGAGTGGTATGGTATTAACCGTTGAACCGGGGATTTATATTGATAAAAACGACAAAAACGTTCCTAAAAAATACCGTGGTATCGGTATTCGCATTGAAGATAATATTCTTGTTACAAAAACAGGATACCGCAACCTCTCTAAAGATATTGCTAAAAGTGTTGCGGAGATTGAAGCTTTATGCGTAGGAGTAACTCCAACCGGTTAACCCCTCGTCGCGGACCTCTTTAAATTGATCGGCATCGGCTTCAAAGTCAAAAATATACATCGGCACGTGAGGAATTTTTCGGTCATCTTTTTTGTAGAGGTGCATGGGCATGAGCGTCTCATGCTCTGTCTCTGCAAATGCAACCGCATCCACACCGCTGATGCGATCAATGACATTGACAATGCCGTATTGTGAACAGAACTTCTCAAAGACTGCGTCTTTGACCTCTTCAGGAAGCATTTGCGGCGTATTTAAAAAAATGGTAAAGTGAATCGGTGCGGGAGAATCATCACGTACCGAAGGTTGTGCCATAATGATGTATTCAACCCCTTCAAGGTGGTTGTGAATCTCCTCAAGACTCAAGTGTCGTGAGGCTTTGATTGCTTTTTTGTTAGAGTGCAACTAATGCTCCTTTAGTGTAAAATTAGGCTCATCCAGGAAATAGCCTTGCAGAAACTTCGCACCGCTTTGTTGTGCGTAGAGTAGCTCTTTTTCGCTTTGAATGGTTTTAACAACGACGTCAATATTCATATTTTTAGAAAGCTGGATGAGCTTATAGGTGTCATTATTGACGGTAATGTAATCGAGTTTAAGCATATCGGGACCTAAGTAGAGGATCTCTTTAAAATCAATGGCCTCAATGTCAACATTATCGAGCGCAATGTAAACGTGAAGGGATTTGATTAGATCAAACTGTTTTTTTATCTGCTCTTTAGCAATGGTATTGCGATGATTGAGTCCGTTGATTTCCATACAGAGATATGTTGCGATTGCCGGAGCATTGCGTAACGCTTCTTGTAAGGTCTCCATAAAAGCGTCATGACAGAGTGTTGTGACATGAATATTGAGGTGTAACGTTACGTGATGTTTCTTTATCAGTTCAACGGCTTGGTGCAGCATGAAGGTATCGAGTGCGATAGCAACGGGATCATCGATGATGAGATCAATAAAATGGTTTGCTCGAATGATCTCTTGTTCGGGGGTTACAATGCGGGCAAAAAGCTCGTAGGCATGGATACTCATATCGTCAGTGGTATAGATAGGCTGAAACATCGGATTGATACGGTGTTCTTTCAGTGCCTCTTGAAGCTCAAAAATAATACGGGATTTTTTACTGGAGTTAAAACGACCGTGTTCTTCGGCGTTTACACTGTTCGTCTCTATGTGTTGCAACTCTTCTTGAGCTTCTTCAATAGCTTCTTGAAGGCTCTTTTTCGTTTCGGGGTGACGGTTTATGACAATCTGTAAGTCGATGTTAATGTAGAGCCCTTCGGCAATAATGGGTTGTTTGGAGATGGACTCACTAATCCGTGATGCTAAAATGTCGGCTTTTTCATCTTTTTTTCTTTTATAAAAAACAATAAACGTAGCCCCTTCAAAATGGACAAAAATATCTTGACGCCGCGTCACACGAAGAATTCGGCTGGCCACCGATTGTAAAATAATATCGGTAATTTCATGGTCATAACGTGTTTTAATAGCCGTAAAATCATTGATACGCAGTAATATTATTTGATAGTAATTGGCGTCAAGAGTCTTCATGACTTCATGATAGTAACGTCTGCTAAAGACTTGTGTTGTCGGATCCGTCACACCGTCATCGCGCTGTCGGTAGAGAAAAAAGAGCCGAATATAGGCGATGACTAATAAAACAATGAGTAGCAACGTAATGGTAAAGCTTAATTCATTTAGGGGATTAATAATTGCTTCTATCTGCTGGAAGGGTTTGTCGTTAAGTTGTAATACAAAGAGCAAAGGGAGCTTTGTTTCATGAATAACGGGTATGAGAAGATACTCTTGGTTGTTTTTTGTAAACAGAGCGCTTTTTTGTGTTGTATAGCTCTGCATCAAGGTGGTGTTTAAGTGTTTAATATCAGGTATGTCAACCGTTTTGGGTACGGTAGCGATATTTTGAAACGTGTTTCCTTTTTTTTCAATCAATGCGATACCGGTAATGGTGTCAGATAAAAATAGGGCAAGTAACTTTTGATTGTCTGTTGCGGCTTCGTGAGGTACGGCATATTGACCCGACTCTCTGTGAAGGTAGCGGGCTATGCTGTAAAACTGTTGTTCGGTTGTATGTAGAAAATTTTTATATGTGGTTTGATGTATTTTTGTCATGGTTGAGGTGTAGTCCTGATAAACAAAAATCAACATTAATGCCATTGTTGGCAACAGGACTAGAAAGATGACGGAAAATTTACCAAGTTTTAGCGGTGCTAACATAAGAAAACTTTACTTTTTAAGTAATTATAACATACCCTTAACAACAGTAGTAATTCCTACATGTAAATTATAGTGAGCAATAGGAAAATCGTCATCTCTGTTTTCCAGATTAATCATGTAGCTGCTTAAATAGGTTCCAAGTGTTTCAAGCGAAATGGGTGCGTAGGTATTGCAACGTGCCGGATCATAATCGGTATTTTTGAGTGCATGCGCTTCGTTGCTCTCTTGAATCGTAAACGCAAGGAGTTTGAGAGATACCAAGTCGCACCATGCCAAAAAAAGCTCCGGAGTGAGCGTTTGCGCCACACGTCCTTCAGGGGTAAAGAGTAGATGCTGTTCGCGTAAAGGTATGAGTACCGATACAATGGCCTTTACAAAAGGTACGGTTTTTTCCGCCCAAAAGGGAGCTTCTTCACTTTGAGCCAGTGCATCGGTAACGGTAGCAAGAATTGTTTCTTGTGTAGCAGTGTTAAGTTGTTGCGCCAAAGAGTGTGCCATGGAGTCACCTTCGTAAAGATTTTGTGTAAATGTAGCACTTTTTGTATAATGCGCACTTAAAAAAATATGCTAAGGTTGTGTATGAATAAAAGTGTAGTAACGAATGTTGTCGCCATAGCGGTGATTGGGCTTTCATTAGTACCGGCACTTGAAAGTTTTGCAAAACCGCTTTTGTTTGCCGGACTTTTTGCACTTTCGGGTGCTTTGACCAATCAGCTTGCCATTCACATGCTTTTTGAAAAAGTACCTTTTTTGTACGGTTCAGGTGTCATCCAAGAACGTTTTGAAGCGTTTAAAGAGGCAATTCGAACGTTAATGATGACACAATTTTTTACTAAAGAGCAGTTAGAACGCTTCTTTGAAGCTGAAGAGAAAAAGCTGGATTTAGCACCTGTTGTAGCATCTACCGATTTTTCACCGGCATTTGATGCGCTCTCAAAAACTGTGATGGAATCGAACCTCGGGAGCATGCTCAATATGTTCGGCGGCGAGCGTGCGTTAGAACAGTTACGTGATCCGTTTACCCGAAAAATGAAGCGTGCCGTGGTTAAAATCGTGCAGAGCAAAGCATTTGAGACGCAACTGCTTCACCACCTTCAGCACTCTTCGTTGAGCGCGGATCTGATTGCGTCGATTGAACAGATTATTCAAAAACGTCTGGATGAATTAACACCTGTAATGGTTAAAGAGATGGTACATGCGCTTATGCGTGAACATTTGGGATGGTTGGTTGTTTGGGGTGGTGTCTTTGGAGG